>ENA-ORXT01003160-ORXT01003160.1-marine-metagenome-genome-assembly--contig:-NODE-3160-length-18518-cov-19.611084_pt1 | contig 18518 bp, 15 predicted proteins | sample MGYA00237868_ERZ511482 | MGnify/ENA metagenome assembly ERZ511482 | reverse complement strand
CCCGATTGAAATGAAACTCATGAACGACTCTCCTATCGAAGGGAACCGCTGATGGTCGGCGCTCCACAGAACTATCTCGCCGTGATCAAGGTCATCGGCGTCGGCGGTGGCGGTGTCAATGCCGTGAACAGAATGATCGATGCCGGCCTCAAGGGCGTCGAGTTCATCGCGGTCAACACCGACGCCCAGGCGCTCTTGATGAGCGATGCCGATGTCAAGCTCGACATCGGCCGTGATCTCACCCGTGGTCTCGGTGCCGGGAGCGATCCCGAAGTGGGTCGCGAGGCAGCCGAAGCGCACAAGGACGAGATCGAAGAGATGGTCAAGGGCGCCGACATGGTGTTCATCACCGCTGGCGAGGGTGGCGGTACCGGCACAGGTGCTGCTCCGGTCATCGCCGAGGTCGCGCGCGAAGCGGGTGCACTCACCATTGGCGTGGTCACGCGCCCGTTCTCCTTCGAAGGCCGCAAGCGTGCGGTTCAAGCAGACAACGGTGTCGGCCGCCTGAAGGAAAAGGTCGACACGCTGATCGTGATCCCGAACGACCGTCTGTTGACCGTCGCGAACGACAAGACCAGCGTGCTCAACGCCTTCAAGATGGCCGACGAGGTCCTCCTGCAGGGTGTGTCGGGCATCACCAGCCTGATCACGACCCCGGGTCTGATCAACACCGACTTCGCGGACGTCAAGATGATCCTGTCCAACGCCGGGTCGGCGCTGATGGGTATCGGCCAGGCCAGCGGCGACGAGCGAGCGATGTCGGCAGCCAAGGCCGCGATCTCCAGTCCACTGCTCGAGTCCGCCATCGACGGTGCACGCGGTGTCCTGCTCAACATCACCGGGCCGTCGAGTATGGGTCTCTTCGAGATGAACGCAGCGGCGGAGATCATCCACGGTGTCGCACATCAAGATGCCAACATCATCTTCGGTACGGTCATCGACGACGAGATGGGCGACGAGGTCCGGGTCACGGTCATCGCAGCCGGTTTCGACCGAGTCGAGGGCCAGGGGAGCGGCACTGCCGGATCCGGCTCGACCGACCTCGGGTTGCGCACGTCACCGACTCGGATCACCGAACTCTTTGGTGACGGCGACGAGCCCGATCCGCTCGAAGACGACAGCGACGACGACTTCGACGTCCCGTCCTTCCTCAAATAGCGGTCCCGGCGCTTCTGCTCGGACTCTACGATCGCGTCACTGCCGACCGGCGCATCCGCGTCGTTGCATCTGAGCGCTCCGACGGCGACCTGCACCCGAGTCGTGTTCCGGCACCGTTGCTCGCCGAACGCCAGCAAGCGCTCGTCGGTTCGCAACTCGCGTTGGCTGAACAGGTTCACGGGATCGAGGTGTCGCGGGTCGACTCCGGCCACGGGTGGCCGGTCGTTGGTCGCGCGGATGTGCTCGTTGCGGAGCATGACGATCCGGTACCGATCGGCATCTGGGCCGCAGACTGTGCGCCGATCTTGCTCATCGGGTCATCCGGCACGGTGGTTGCCGCACATGGAGGTTGGCGTGGGTTGGCTGCCGGCGTGATCGACGTCGCTGTCGCTCAGTTCGGCGGAACCGGACAGTCGATCCGTGCCGCTCTCGTCGGACCGGTGATTCATGCGTGCTGCTATGAATTCGGGAGCGACGACCTCGAGGCCGTCGCCGCAGGGGTGCATGCCGCCCCGGAGACAGTGCTGGCAACGACAGCGACGGGACGGCAGGCGCTCGATGTTCCCGCTGCGATCAATGCGGGGTTCGCTGTGCACGGTATCGACGTCGAGTCGTCCGGCCCGTGCACCGGTTGTGACGACCGGTGGTTCTCGCATCGGGTGCGTGGGGAACCCGGTCGCCATGCGGTGATTGCATGGAGTGCAAGACTGCCCGCATGATCGAGACACAGCTCCGCTCGATCCGCGACCAGATCGCTGCGGTCGACCGTCCGTTCACCCATCCCGTCGACGTGATCCCGGTGACCAAGGGCTTCGATGGTGCAGCAATCGAAGCTGCGGCGGATGCCGGTTGTCTCACGGTGGGAGAGAACTACGCACAGGATCTGCTGTCCAAGGCAGACACGATCAAACGGCTCGGCGTCGACGTCCAGTTCATCGGGCAGTTGCAGTCCAACAAGGTGCGCCAACTGGTCGATCTCGTCACCCTGTGGGCATCAGTGGACCGGATGTCGATCATCGACGAGATCGCCAAGCGTCAACCGGACGCCCAGATTCTCGTCCAGGTCGATGCCACCACACCGGACGTCGTCGACGGCAAAGACAGAGCAGGGGGCATCGGCGGAGCGGGTGGCAAGGGCGGCTGCCGACCCGATGAGGTCACGGCGTTGATCGATCACGCCAGGGAATGCGGCTTGGTCGTGGCGGGGCTGATGACCGTGGGGCCGACCGGCCGGCCCGCGGAAGCAGCGCGGCCGGCCTTCGAGACGGTGCGCGCGCTCGTCGACCGCCACGAACTGGCGATCTGCTCGATGGGCATGTCGGGCGATCTCGGAGTCGCCGTCGCCTGCGGATCCACTCAGGTCAGAGTCGGCTCAGCGCTGTTCGGTCCGCGTCCGCCGCGGCGCTGACGCCCTGTTCACAGTCCAGCTGCATTCTCCTGGCAGGGCGGTGGCACTTCTCGGAACCCGTACGCCACGTGTCCACGATCCGACCCCGATCGTGTTGTATCCTCCCCGTGAGCAGGAGGATTGCATGCCCATCTGGAAGAAGACCATGGACTACCTGGGTCTGGGTCCTGACGACACATACGACGATTACGACGACTATGTCGAGCCGGAGCCGCCGGTACGTCAGCGCGCCCCGCGCGACGACACTCGCGGACAACGCGTGCGTGGCCCTGAACCCGAACCGACCGTCCGCACCGTTACGCCGCGTCCGAGCTTTCCGTCCCGTGACTTCGATGCGTCCGCCGCGTCACGACGTCCCCGGCCGGCGCCGACGCCGTCATCGTCGGATGACTCGGGTGTGCAGATCCGCCCCACCGATCAGCAACAACCGTCGCAACAACCCGCACTTCGAAGCGTCCCGGGAGGGTCCATGGAGCCACACACCGTCCGCCCCCGCCGGTTCGACCAGGCACAAGAAGTAGCTGACAAGTTCAAAGACGGCCAGCCGGTCATCATGAACTTGGAGGGAACCGATCGCAGCGTGGCTCGCCGGCTCATCGACTTCGCGAGCGGCATCTGTTATGCGATGGACGGGTCGATGGAGAAGGTCGCCACGGGCGTGTATCTGCTCAAGCCGGCCCCGCAGCGTGCACCGCGCTACGACGAATACGACGACTGATTCGGAGAATCGCACATGGAGATGAATCCGCAACGCGTCAGGACCGCTGCGTTCCGCACGGTCAAGAAGGGTCTGGACCCGAGCGAGGTCCAAGCATTCTTGCATTCGGTGGCCGATGAACTCGAACGGGCGCAGAACCAGGCGACGGCCATGGAGGCCAGGGCGCGTGCGGCGGTCGCCCGCCTGCAGGAGCTCTCCGATGATGGTCCCGCGCAAGGTGCTGCCAGCACCCAGACAGCAGCAAGCGCGGCGACCTCGGCCGACCCTGCGTCCGTCGACACCGCAGCGGGTGTCGATGTCAACGCATCGGTCGATGAATCCGAAACGATCAGCCGCACATTGCTGCTCGCGCAACGCACCGCCGACACGACGGTCGCCGAGGCCCGAGCCGAAGCCGAGCGGCTGCGACTCGAGGCAGAATCCGAAGCGCGTCAGGCTGGGGAAGCGGAACGTGCTGTTGTCGCGAGCGAGGTGGACTCCCTGCTGGCCCGCCGCGACTTCCTCGAGTCAGACGTCGACCACTTGGAGCAGTTTCTCGTCGACCAGCGCACTCGGCTGCGCGACGCTGCAACGCAGATCGTCGAGATCGCCGAGCGAGTACCCGGCGGGCTGGGCGAGGTGCGTCGGCCCATCGTTTCGGCCTCCGACGACAGCGTTGACGACACTGCGAATGGCAGCGAAAACGACATCACAGACGACATCGCCGACGACGGTGCACCTGTTGTCGACACGACCGGCGCCGGTGCAGGCGGTGCGGCCGGAGAACCTTCCGCCGACGCCTGAGGGTGCGTCGATAGAGTCCCCTGCGTGCCGTACCCCGAGGTCGATCCGCAACCGAACTTTCCGCAGCTCGAGCAGCGAATCCTCGAAGGCTGGGAGGCGAACCGGACCTTTGAGGCATCGGTCGATCAGCGCCCAGCCGGTGACAACGGTGACAACGAGTTCGTCTTCTACGACGGCCCACCGTTCGCGAACGGCCTGCCGCACTACGGACACCTGCTGACCGGCTATGTCAAGGACGCGATCCCTCGCTATCAGACCATGCGGGGCAAACGAGTCGAACGACGATTCGGTTGGGACTGCCACGGACTTCCCGCCGAGGTGAAGGCCGAACAGGAACTCGGCATCTCCGGTCACCCGGAGATCACCGCATTCGGCATCGACAAGTTCAACGAGGCGTGTCGCGACAGCGTGTTGCAGTTCACCGATCAGTGGCGCAGCTACGTGGGCCGACAGGCGCGTTGGGTCGACTTCGACAACGACTACAAGACACTGGATCTCTCCTACATGGAGAGCGTGATGTGGGCCTTCAAGGCACTCCACGACAAGGGTCTCGTGTACGAGGGATTCCGCGTTCTCGCCTACTGCTGGCGCTGCGAGACCCCGCTGTCGAACACCGAGACCCGCATGGACGACGTCTACCAGGACCGCCAGGACCCGGCGTTGACCGTGGCATTCGCCCTCGAGACCGGTGAGAAGATCCTCGCCTGGACCACGACACCGTGGACGCTGCCATCGAATCTCGCCCTGGCTGTCGGCGACGACATCGACTACGCCGTCGTCGAAGTCGGTACCGAGCGGTTCATCATCGCTGACGCACTGCGCAGCAACTACGAGGTCGAACTCGGTGGGGGGACCGTGGTCGAGATGCTGCGGGGCGCTGATCTGGTCGGTCGGCGATACACCCCGCTGTTCGAGTACTTCACCGATACCGAACTCCACGGCACCGAGCATGCCTTTCAAGTGATCGCCGCTGACTTCGTGTCCGTGGAAGACGGCACCGGCATCGTGCACATGGCACCCGGCTTCGGTGAGGACGACCAGGTCGTCAGCAACGCGATCGGGATCCCGACGCTGTGTCCAATGGATGAGCACGGCTGCTACACCGCCGAGATCACCGACTACGTCGGTCAGCACGTGTTCGACGCAAACCCGGCGATCATCCGTGCGCTCAAGGATCGCGGCGATTTCACGATGGGCGGTGCGGTGGTGCGTCACGCCACGTACGACCACTCCTACCCGCACTGCTGGCGCTGTGCCCAGCCGCTGGTGTATCGGGCGATCTCATCGTGGTTCGTGCAGGTCACTGCGTTCCGCGACCGGATGGTCGAACTGAACCAGGAGATCACCTGGCAGCCCGCCCACATCAAGGAGGGCAGCTTCGGCAAGTGGATCGAGAACGCCCGCGACTGGGCGATCAGCCGCAACCGATTCTGGGGCTCGCCGATCCCGGTGTGGCGCTCCGACAATCCCGACTTCCCGCGAGTCGACGTCTACGGCTCGCTCGAACAGATGTCAGACGACTTCGGCGTGGAGGTCACCGACCTGCACCGTCCGTACGTCGACGAACTGGTTCGTCCGAACCCGGACGATCCGTCCGGCGAGTCGATGATGCGCCGCGTTCCCGAAGTACTCGACTGTTGGTTCGAATCGGGCTCGATGCCGTTCGCTCAGGTCCACTATCCGTTCGAGAACCAGCAATGGTTCGACGATCACTATCCGGGCGACTTCATCGTGGAGTACATCGGTCAGACCCGCGGCTGGTTCTACACGTTGCACGTGTTGGCGACCGCACTGTTCGACCGGCCAGCGTTCTCGAACTGTGTGAGCCACGGCATCGTTCTCGGCGACGACGGCGCGAAGATGTCGAAGTCGCTCAACAACTATCCCGACCCGCGCGAGATGTTCGACACCCACGGCGCCGACGCGATGCGGTGGCATCTGCTCAGTTCATCGATCCTGCGGGGCGGCGACGGGATGGTGACCGAGAACGGAATGCGTGACACGGTCCGTCACGTCCTGCTGCCGCTGTGGAACTCGTGGTACTTCCTCACCCTGTATGCCAACGCCGCCGATCACCAGGGCGTCCACCGCACCGATTCGACCAACGTCCTCGATCAGTACGTGATGGCCAAGACCCGTGATCTTGTCGCCGCGACAACTGACGCATTGGACGCCTATGACCTCTTCGGTGCCTGTCAGCAGGTGCGTGAGTACCTCGATGTGCTGACCAACTGGTACGTGCGACGGAGTCGGAGCAGGTTCTGGGATGGAGACCACGACGCGATCGACACGATGCACACCGTGCTGTCCGTCCTCGTCCGGGTCACCGCGCCATTGCTGCCGTTCATCTCCGAGTCGATTCATGCGGGTATGAACGCCCGCCCGGACCAGAACAGCCAACACGACGATCAGGGTGACGAGAGTGTGCACCTGCTCGACTGGCCGAGTGTCGACGAGTTGCCGGGGAACGACGATCTGGTGGACGCAATGGACCTCGTCCGCGACGTCTGTTCGGCCACGCTGTCGGTTCGCAAGGCGAACCAGCGACGCGTCCGCCTGCCGCTGCACTCGGTGACCGTTGCAACAGAGGGCGCTGAACGGCTGGCTCCGTTCCGCGATGTGATCGCCGACGAGGTGAATGTCCGAGAGGTCGTGTTGACCAGCGACGTCGCGTCGGTCGCCACTGAGCGGTTGCAGCTCGTTCCCAAAGCGCTCGGTCCGCGCCTGGGCAAAGATGTCCAGAACGTCATCCGGGCGCACAAGGCCGGCGACTGGTCCGAAACCGACGGCGTGATCACGGTTGGTGGCGTCGAGCTACTGGACGGTGAGTACACCCTCGAACTGGTCGCGCGCGACGGCGTGGGCGATGGTGCGGGTGATGGTGATGGTGGCGTTCTTGCCAGCGCTGGCCTGAGCCGCACCGGTGGCGTCGTGGCGCTCGACATCGCTGTCAACGACGAACTCGAGATCGAAGGTGCTGCGCGGGACCTGGTACGGCTCATTCAGCAGAAGCGCAAGGAGTACGACTATGAGGTCACCGATCGGATTCGGCTGACGATGCGGACCGATGCTCATTGGGCGCAGGTCTGGGAGCAGCACAGTGCGCTCGTCGAGCGTGAAACGCTGATCGTCGGTTCCGACGTCGGCATGCTCCCGGACGGCAGCTCCGACGAACTGGTCTGGGACATCGAGCCGGCCTGAACGCGATCGCACACCTGTTCCGCTAGAGTCCAGCGCTCAATACCGCATGGAGGTTCGCTGATGGCCGCACCGAAGAAGAAAAAGTCCACCGCGAAGAAGAAGGCTCCGGCCAAGAAACAGGCCGCAGCCAAGAAGACCGCATCTGCCAAGAAGGCTCCTGCCCGGAAGAAAGCTGCGGCAAAGAAGGCTTCTGCGAAGAAGACAGCTGCGACCAAGAAGGCTGCACCCGCCAAGAAATCTGCAGCGAAGAACGCGCCGGCCAAGAAGGCCGCACCCGCCAAGAAATCTGCAGCGAAGAAGGCTCCGGCCAAGAAACAGGCGGCGGCAGGCAAGGCTCCTGCCAAGAAGACCACCGCGAAGAAGACCACAGCGAAGAAGACCACGGCAAAACAGACCGCCCGTCAGAAGACTGCAGCAAAGAAGACCGACTCCCCCGTGACTCCCAAACCCAAGCAGTCCATCCCGCCCAAGCCCAAGCCGAAGCGCAAGAGCAGTTCACCGCTGTCGCCGTTGCTGTCGAACGACGTTCCTGAGCAGGTCGAGGTGCCCAAACCGCGCGGCACCAGCAAGGAGGGGATCTCCTACACCAAGGACTTCGACGTGAAGTTCCTCAAGGCGCAGCGTGACCAGCTGGAGGCCCGCAAGGCAGGCGAGTTGGCTCGTGCCACCCGCCTGGAGGACGAAGCGACCTCGATCATCGAAGATGGTGAGATGGGTGACGTCCAGTTCGACGACGAAGGTGGTGAGGGCGACACGATGGTCGTCCAGCGCGACCTGGACCGGTTGCTCTCGGGCCAGGCCCGTCAGACCGTCGCCGACATCGACGAGGCCCTTGCCCGGATCGAGGCGGGCACGTACGGCTATTCGGTCGTGTCCGGCAAGCCGATCCCGCGGGAACGCCTCGAGGCGATTCCCGAGACCACGGTGCTGGCCGTCGAGAAGGTCAGCGGCGCCGGGTTCCGGTAGCAGCCACGCGTCACCAGCATCTTCATCCGCATCACTATGGAAACGTCCCGCGCCGCTCTTTGGCGGGTCCCGATCCTGCTTGCACTGGGCGTGATCGCGTTCGACCAGGCAACGAAGCACTGGGCGGTGACTGATCTGGGTGCCGATCGCGAGATCGAAGTGTTCTGGACGCTCCAGTTCAATCTGGCGTTCAACAGTGGCATGGCATTCAGCCGGGCCGAGGGGTTCGGGCCGGTCATCGCGGTCATCGCGACTGCCGTGATCGTCTGGCTCCTCGTCTCCTTGCGGACCGAAACGGGCCGACTCTCCGCCCTCGGCATGGGTCTCGTCATCGGCGGAGCAATGGGCAACCTCGTGGACCGACTGTTCCGCAATGACGCCTGGTTGCGCGGGTCCGTCGTGGACTTCATCGACTTTCAGTGGTTCCCGATCTTCAACATCGCCGACATCGCGATCAACGTCGGTGCGGGTGCGCTCATCTTGAACACGATCCTGGTCAGCCGCCGTCCCGTCTCTGTCGACGAGGAGCCCGAACCGACATGATCACCGACGAGGTCCCAGCTGCACTCGATGGTCAACGGTTGGACCGGATCGTCGCCTTGCTCGGCGACGTGAGCCGCTCGGGAGCGGCAGCGGCGATCGCTGCCGGAGGGGTCACAGTCGATGCTGCTCCGGCGCCGTCGGGCAAAATCCGTCTCGTCGAAGGCCAGATCGTCACCGTCGATCCGGCCACGTTCCCCCGGGAGCAGCTCCCGCAGCCAGACCCATCCGTGATCTTCGACGTGATCCACGAAGACGACAGCGTGATCGTCGTCGACAAGCCTGCAGGGCTCGTCGTCCATCCTGGCGCCGGCAACATGACCGGCACACTTGCCAATGGTCTCCTGGCCCGCTACCCCGAACTCGTCGGCGTCGGCGAGCCGATTCGTCCGGGAATCGTTCACCGTCTCGACGCTGGCAGCTCGGGTCTGCTCGTCGTGGCGCGAACCAACGACGCCGCCGAGTACCTGATCGACCAGTTCGCGGATCACACCTGTACGCGTCGGTATCTCGCTCTGGTGTGGGGCGTTCCTGACGCACCTCACGGGATCATCGATGCGCCGCTCGGACGCGATCGTGGCGACCCCCTCAAGATGGCAGTGGTGGCCCACGGAAAGTACGCCCGCACGGACTACCGGGTCATCGGCACGTACTCCGAGCCAGCGGTCGTGTCACAGCTCGAGTGTCGGCTCGAGACGGGTCGTACGCACCAGATTCGCGTGCATCTCTCCTCGATCAACCATCCACTGGTCGGCGACCCGGTCTATGGACAACGGCGACCGAACCTCGGCGTGCAACGACCGTTTCTCCATGCTGCTGAACTGGCGTTCAATCATCCGGGCACCGGCGAACGCGTGACGTTCCACAGTCCGCTCGCTGCTGACCTGCAGGCGTGGCTCGACGCTGCGACTCCCTGAGGCGAGCACTGCGTCGCACACGGCTGCACCCCGGAGCTAGTGGCTGTGCAGCTTGGGCCAGGGTGAGTTGCCCTCGGCGATGTCCGCGATCCCGGCGAGCGAGTACCCCTCGAGGTGTTCGCGCATGTGTGCTCCGGCCTGATTCCAGATCTCGAGCAGGACACACTGGCCTTCGTGGTCACACGACCCGTCCTGATGGGGCACACCGAAATCGCCGACCGTGATCGGGCCGTCGACGGCAGACACGATGTCAGAGAGCATGATGTCTTCGGGCTCGCGGGCCAACACGTAACCGCCGCCGACGCCACGCTTCGACCGAACCAAGCCGGCGCCCTTCAGCGCGAGCAGGATCTGCTCGAGGTACGGCTGGGGTAGTGCGGTTCGCTCGGCGATGTCGCGCACCGATGTGGGGCCCCCTTCGTGACGGTGCAACGCCAGACTCAGCAGGGCACGACAGGCATAGTCCCCACGGGTCGAGATTCGCACGGCCTCACCTTAACGCCGCGAACATTCGGGCGGCTGACCTTGTTCTCCACCTGGTGTTCGTGGTGGACTGGCCCGCAGTGACTTCGACAAGCGGCGGCGGGCCGATCATTCCGGACTACACAGGTGCGAACGTGCGCGGCATCATCCCGGCGCTCCTGGGCCCGGCGACGTGGTCAGCAGCGACGCTTCCCGGCTGGATGCCCGCACCGGTCGTCGACTCGGACCAGTGCGTGCTGCTGGTCCTCGACGGTCTCGGCTGGGACCAGTTCCGAGACCGCGCTGCAATGATGCCGAACCTCGCCGGCTTCGTCGGACAGTCGATCCACACTGTTGCTCCGACCACCACGGCAACGGCGCTGACCTCGATCACGACCGGTCTGACTCCGGGCGAGCACGGCCTGGTTGGCTACCGGATGCTGCTCGGCGGTGAGGTCTTGAACGTGTTGCGATGGGCGGTCGACGGCCAGATCGTGCGCCGTCAGAAGTCACCGTCGGAGACGCAGCCCTTCGAGCCGTTCTTGGGCATGAACGTGCCCGTCGTGTCGATGGCCGAGCTCGAGAATTCGGCGTTCAGCGAAGCCCACCTGCGAGGGTGCGCACCGCATGGCTGGCGCGCTGCATCGTCGATCGCTGTCACGGCGGCTGCGCAGGTCGAGGCGGGGGAGCGGTTCGTCTACTGCTACTACGGGGGCATCGACAAGATCGCCCACGAGCGCGGCTTCGGGCCGTACTACGAAGCCGAACTCCGTGCTGCTGACCAGATCGTCGGAGAGCTTCTCGATGCATTGCCGTCAGGGACGTCGCTGCTCGTGACCGCCGATCACGGCCAAGTCGAGGTCGGCGACAACACGATCCACCCGTCCGAGGCACTGCTGCGTGGAGTGACGCTGCAGTCGGGCGAGGGACGCTTCCGTTGGCTGCACGCCGCTGGCGGTGCAGTCGACGACGTCGCCCAGGCAGCGACGGACGAAGTGGGCGAGGTGGCGTGGGTCGTGACCAAAGAGCAAGTGCTCGACGAGCAGTGGTTCGGCCCGACCGTGGCACCGCCGATCAGGGCTCGGCTCGGCGATGTCGCACTCGTGGCTCGTGACGACGTGACCTTTTACGAGGCGGCCGACTCGGGCGCCTACGAACTGATCTGTCGCCACGGTTCGCTGACCTCGGCAGAAGTCAACGTGCCGCTCGTCGCGGCGACTGCCTGAAGCCGGTAGAAAGACGCTCATGTCCGACACCGAGAATTCTGGCACCGACAGCACCGACATGACGCCTGCTCCCGACGAATCCGTCGCCGAACCGGCCATATCCGAGTCACACGACGCGAACATCAGCGACGTGGTGAGTCCTGACGTGGTGAGTCCTGATGTGGTGCACTCCCCGGTCGATGAGGACCAGGACCAGGAATCGGTGACCCAGCCGGCGAAGGTGATGCGGATTGGTTCGATGGTCAAGCAGCTCCTCGAAGAAGTGCGCAACTCTGAATTGGACGAGGCCTCGCGCGAGCGACTCGCTGAGCTGTACGAACGGTCGGTCACCGAGGTGTCCGAAGCGCTGTCGCCCGACCTGCAGGAGGAACTGCGGTCCTTGGCGTTGCCGTTCGAGCACGACGAGGTGCCGAGCGAAGCCGAGCTGCGAGTGGCCAAGGCGCAGCTGGTCGGCTGGTTGGAGGGTCTGTTCCACGGAATCCAAGCGTCGATGGCGGCCCAGCAGGCCGTGGCGCAGATGCAGGCCGCTCAGCAGCAACGTGCGATTGCAGGCGGCGCCCAGAGCGGACCGGGTGGCGCAGTACAACAGCCCGGCGCCTCCGGCGAGCGTCCGGGCACCTACCTGTAGCAGGGCCAGGCGCGGGTCAGGAGCGGGTCAGGAGCGGGGCCTTGGCGACCAGCGCGCCAACGCTGCTACGTTCAAGAATCCCAACGTTGTAAGTAGAACACTCTCGCAAGATCATCCGTACATGGCCGATTCCTTCACCCACCTCCACGTTCACACCGAGTTCTCGATGCTCGACGGGGCGTCGCGACTCGACGAGATGGTGGCCAAGGCAGTCCAGGACGGCCAACCGGCCATCGGCATCACCGACCACGGCAACATGTACGGCACGCTGGACTTCTACAAGGAGTGCAACAGCCAGGGCATCAAGCCGATCATCGGAACCGAGGCCTACATGGCCCACGACCACCGCTCCGAGCGCCCCACCCGGCGCGGACGTGTCGACGACTCCGGCGGTGAGACCGAGGGCGGCAAGAAGCTCTACTACCACCTCATCCTGCTCGCGGAGACCAACCAGGGCTACAAGAACCTCATCCAGCTCTCCTCGAAAGCGTTCATGGAGGGCTACTACTACAAGCCCCGGATGGACTTCGAACTGCTCGAACAGCACTCGGAGGGCCTGATCGCCACGAGCGCATGCCTCGGGGGCCATGTGCTGCAGGCACTGATGCAGGGTCGCGATCAGCAGGCGCTGGAACACGCGGCGCGCTTCCAGGACATCTTCGGGCGCGACAATTTCTTCATCGAACTGCAGGATCACGGCATTCCTGAGCAGCACCAGACCAACCCGAAGCTGATGGAGATAGCGAGGAAGATCAAGGCGCCGTTGCTCGCGACCAACGACAGCCACTACGTCCACCAAGACGATCACGAGAGCCACGACGCGCTGCTCTGCGTGCAGACCGGGTCGTTGATGTCGGACACGAAGCGGTTCAAGTTCTCCGGCACCGACCACTACCTGAAGTCCGCCGCCGAGATGAGGTACCTGTTCCGCGAGGTTCCCGGTGCGTGCGACAACAGCCTGTGGATCGCCGAGCGTGCAAACGTGGAGATCGAATTCGGCAAGCCGCTGCTGCCGAATTTCCCGTTGCCCGAGGGCTTCGACAGCGACGCCGACTACCTCACGCATCTCACGATGGAGGGAGCGAAGAAGCGCTGGGGCGACACCGTCCCCGTCGTCGCCCGGGAGCGCCTCGCCTACGAGCTCAAGGTCATCAACGACATGGGGTTCGCGTCGTACTTCCTGATCACGTGGGACCTCATCAAGTACGCCCGCGACAACGGGATCCGCGTCGGGCCCGGTCGTGGTTCGGCTGCCGGCTGTGCGGTGGCGTACTGCCTCTGGATCACCGACCTCGACCCGATCGAGTACGACCTGCTGTTCGAACGATTCCTCAACCCGAGCCGTATCTCGATGCCCGACATCGACATGGACTTCGAGACGAGATACCGCGACGAGATGATCCGGTATTCGGCCGAACGCTACGGACGCGACCACGTTGCCCAGATCGTCACGTTCGGTTCGATCAAAGCTCGCAACGCGGCGCGTGACGCAGCACGGGTGCTCGGCTACCCCTACGGCGTCGGCGACAAGATCGCCAAGGCGATGCCGCCGCTGGTGATGGGGCGTGACACCCCACTCAAGTACTGCTTCGAACAGCACCCCAAGTACGCCGACGGCTACCAGGCTGCTGCGGACCTGCGGGCGATGTACGACACGGACCCGGACATCAAGAAGGTCGTCGACGTCGCCAAGGGCCTGGAGGGGCTGAAGCGCTCCGATGGCATCCATGCCGCTGCCGTGGTGATCACCAAGGACCCGGTCACCGACTACGTGCCGATCCAGCGCAAGCCGGAGTCCGGCAAGGACCCCGAAGACGCACCGGTCGTCACCCAGTACGAGATGCACGGCGTCGAGTCCCTCGGCCTGCTCAAGATGGACTTCCTCGGGCTGCGGAACCTCGACGTGATCTCCGATGCCGAGACGATGATCCGGGAGCGCCACGACCCCGACTTCGACATCGAACAGACCGCCCTCGACGACACCAAGACCTACGACCTGCTGTCACGCGGCGACACGATCGGCATCTTCCAGCTCGAGTCGCCGCCGATGCGGCAACTGCTCAAGGCAATGGAGCCGCGAACGTTCCCGCACATCGCCGCCGTACTCGCGTTGTACCGCCCGGGGCCGATGTCGGTCAACATGCACTACGACTACGCCGACCGGATGAACGGTCGACAGGAGGTCAGCTACTTCCACGAGGACGCCAAGGAAGTGCTCGGGGACACCTACGGCCTGATGATCTATCAGGAGAGCGTGATGCGCGTCGCGCAGAAGTTCGCCGGCTACTCCCTGGCCGAAGCCGACAACCTCCGCAAGGCGATGGGCAAGAAGTCCCGTGAGGTCATGGCCCAGGCCCGTCAGGCGTTCGAGGACGGCGTCGTCGCCCAGGGCTACGGCGACGAGATGGGCCCGATGCTGTTCGACATCATCGAAAAGTTCGCCGACTACGCCTTCAACAAGAGCCACACCTTCGGCTACGGGCTGATCACCTACCAGACCGCCTACATGAAGGCCCACTACCCGGTCGAGTACATCGCATCGTTGCTCACCAGCGTCAAGAACAACCTGGACAAGGCCGCGACGTATCTCGCCGACTGTCGATCCATGGGCATCAAGGTGCTCACGCCCGACGTCAACCGGTCGCTCATCAACTTCGGTGCACTGTCGAACGACGAACTGCCGCCCGGTGTGACCCTGCCCGTGGGGAGTCCCGGCGCGATCACGTTCGGGCTGTCCGCCGTCCGAAACGTCGGTGAGGCGCTGGTCGAGTTGTTGATCGCCGAACGCACCGAGAATGGTCAGTTCACCGACTTCTACGACTTCGTCGAGCGGGTGCCCGAGGCCGTGCTGAACAAGCGCACGATCGAGTCCTTGATCAAAGGAGGCGGATTCGACGCTCTCGGCCATCCACGACGCGGTCTGCTCACCGTGTTCGAGCACATCATCGACACGACCGTCAAGCTCCGGCGAGAACGTGAAAAGGGTGTGATGAGCCTGTTCGGCGACTGGGGCGACTCGGACGGTGACGGCGCGGGCGACAGCGGGAGCGGCGACGGTCAGGGCGGTTTCGACGAGCGCACGCCGATCCCGGACCTGCACTTCGACAAGAGCGAGCAGTTGCGATTCGAAAAGGAGATGCTCGGGCTGTATGTGTCCGATCACCCGTTGTTCGGCGTCGAGAGCGCCCTCAAGCGCAAAGTCGAGCATGCGCTGATCGACCTGCCGAACATGGAAGATGGGACGCCCGTGACCGTGGGCGGGGTGATCACGAATCTGGCGCGCAAGTTCACCAAGAAGGGCGACCAGATGGCGGTCTTTCTGCTCGAGGATCTCGACGCATCAATCGAGGTCACGATCTTCCCGCGCACACTGGCCGAGCAGGGCCACAAGCTCGAAGACGACCTCATCGTGTCGGTGAAAGGTCGTCTCGACCGGCGCGATGAGTCCCGATTCGGTCTGATCGGCCAGACGGTCAACGTCCTGCACGGCCTCGATGACGGACCCGCTGTGCCGCTTCGCTTGCGAATGCCGTCGACGTCGCTCGATGAACTCAAGATCCAACGCCTGAAGCGAATTCTGAAGGAACATCCGGGCGATTCGGTGGTGATGGTCGACATCGGTATGGGACAGGTGTTGAAGCTCGCAGACGAGTTTCGCGTGGACGTCGACCGCTCGGTCGGGGAGTTGCGCATGGCCTTCGGGCACGAAGCGGTGCTGCTCTGAGTAGAATCGTCACGATGGCTCTTGAAGTTTCGACCAACGACGCCTCCGCGCTGACAGACACCGACCTCGACGAATTGGCGTCGATGGAAGAGGCGTTCAGCGCCGGAGCGCTCTCCAAAGCCAAAGAAGATTGGGTGCTCATCACGACTGCACGGTTCGGTGACACGCTGCACGGCTTCACGTTCGCAACCCTCGAGCGCATTGGTGGCACCCCGTGTGTGCTGATCGGCCTGATGAGCGTCAAACGGTCCTCCAAGCGCGATCAGGTACTGCGTGGACTGATGAGCGAGGCCTACCATCGCGCACTGATGGCGTTCCCCGACGAAGATGTCGTGGTCGGTTGCCGCTTCGTGAACGCCGACTCGGTCGTGGCGTTGAAAGATCTCGATGATCTCACGCCCCGCCCGGGCAACGACGCAGTGGGCGAAGAGCGGGCCTGGGGTCGCCGCCTCGCCAAACGGTTCGCGATCGACGGCAAGTACGACGCCAAGAAGTTCATCTGCACCGCCGGCGGACAGGACGGGTATCTCGACTACGAGTCCGCCAAGCCCGAAACGGTCGATGCCGACGTCGTTGCGATGTTCGACGACGTTCCGGTCGCCAAGGGCGGTGCAATGGTCGTCTACGGCTGGACCATGGCTGAAGATCTCCAGAAGCTCGGCAAGCGCTGAACTCTGATCGGGTGATGAGCGCAGGGTGACCCGATGGCCGATTTCGTCGAGGTGGTGCGCAACCGGCGCATGACCCGTGCGTTCTCGCCGACGCCGGTCGATCCTGCAGTTGTCGATTCGCTCGTCGATCTCGCGTCGCGGGCACCGAGCGCGGGCAAGACACAGGGCTGGCACCTCGTGGTACTCGAGGGCGAACAGACTCAGCGTTTCTGGGACATCTCGCTTCCTGTCGCGAAGCGGGCGTCGTTTCGCTGGGCGAACCTTCTCGATGCGCCGGTGCTCGCGTTCCCGCTCGCTGATGCGGGCGCCTACACGGACCGGTACTCGGAGCCCGACAAGGCCCGTACCGGGCTCGGGGACGGCCCGGACGTTTGGCCGGTCCCGTACTGGACGATCGACACGTCGATGTCGGTGATGACGATGCTGCTCGCGGCGCAGAACGCCGGCCTCGGGGCGCTCTTCTTCGGCGTCTTCCACAACGAGGCCGCCTTGCGGACCGAGCTCGGCATCCCCGATGATCTCGAACTGCTCGGCGCCATTGCGCTGGGCCACCCGTTGGGCCAGTCGCTGGACGAGTCAAGCGCGGGCGACACGGGATCGGGTCGCAGCTCGAGCCGACCTCGGCGCACGCCTGACCAGATCATCCATCGCAACCGCTGGTGACGTCAGGCGGTGGGCGTCGGGGCAGGCTCCGGCAACGACAGCCGCTTGCCGGTGAGCATCTCGGAGAAGCCCTCGACCGTGTCCTGCGGAGCTTGACAAGTGTGGTCGCGGCACACGTAGACCTTGCCGTCTTCCCGGCCCTCCCAGAGCGGTGAGTCATACGATTCACCCCACGCGAGGACGGTGTCGGGTCGCCAGATCGATTGGGCCATGCGCAAGATGTCCGGGCGATCACCCACGATGACGACCTCGGTGAGGCCCCGGCGGCGCAGGTCCGCAGCGATGAGCGCATTGGAGTATTGGCCGATGCCCTTGTCGACTTGGCCGTTGAGCAGATGCAGGATGCGGTCGGCGTGGTTGGCGTAGCGTTGCTCGCCGGTGAGACCGGCGAGCCGGTACAGCGCGATGGCTGCCGTCGAGTTGGCCGACGGCATCGCGGAATCCTTCAGATCCTTCTGACGGACAATGAGCTGTTCGGCGTCTTCGGCATTGGTGTACACCCCGCCGTGGACGGGGTCCCAGAAGAAGTCGAGCAGCGTGTCGGCGGTCTCGGTCGCGGCGGTGATCCAGCGGGCTTCGCCGGTGCACTCGGCAAGCCGCGTGAACGCGTTGATCAGCGCAGCATGATCGCCGGCGAGCGCGTCGTGGCGGGCTTGGGGCTGGCCGTCGGCGTGCCAGCTGCGATGCCAGCGACCGCGGTCGTCGCGCAGTTCTCGCAGGAGGAACTCTCCGTTGCGGATCGCTGCTGCTTTCCACTCGGCGTTGTTGAACACCGCTGCTGCTTCGGCGAGCGTGGCGAGGAACATTGCATTCCACTCGGTGAGGACCTTGTCGTCGATGCCGGGGCGGGGCCGCTGTTGTCGTGCCTGGGCCATGCGGAACGTGCCGTAGTCGATCTCCTTAGGGCGCTGCAGTACCCCGCGTGCTTGCATCCGGTTCGGGATGCTGCGCGGGCTGTTCTCGGCCCAGTTGCCTTCGTCGGTGATGCCGTACCACTCGAGAGTGGCATCGACGATCGCCGGCTTGACGTCGTGCATCGCGGCGCGCACCTCGTCGGGCGTCCAGGTGTAGAAGGCGCCTTCGACACTGTTGCCCTCAGGATCGAGAGAATCGGCGTCCTCCGCCGAGTAGAAGCCGCCGTCGGGATGCTGGAGCCTGGTCAGGACGTAGCCGATCGTCTCGACGAGAACCTGACGCCACTGCTGGTTGCCGAGCACGATGAGCCCGTGCAGGTAGGTCGTGCAGAGCAGGGCCTGATCCGACAGCATCTTCTCGAAGTGAGGGACGAGCCATTCGCGGTCGGTTGAGTATCGGGCGAATCCGCCGCCGATGTGGTCGTACATGCCGCCGGAACACATGGCGTCGAGCGTCGTGGAGATGATGTTCTTGGCCGCTTCGGCGCCGTTGCTCATGTACGCACGCAACATCAGTTCGAGGTTGAACGTCGACGGGA
>ENA-ORXT01003159-ORXT01003159.1-marine-metagenome-genome-assembly--contig:-NODE-3159-length-18524-cov-32.101534_pt1 | contig 18524 bp, 9 predicted proteins | sample MGYA00237868_ERZ511482 | MGnify/ENA metagenome assembly ERZ511482 | reverse complement strand
CCAAAGAATACCGCCGTCTCTCCGTTCTCTCCTACATTAGCTGAGCAATGCATCGGTAAGACATTATGGTTCTTAGGGAGGTTATAATTCAGCACAGAGAACATACCTTTCTTAATTTCTCCAGTATATCCTGATCCTCCGATTAGTATGGTCTTAGAAGAAAAATTGATAATAGAAAAATTCTCTGCTCTTGTGCCATGTAGCTTAGGGTCTGCCTTGTAACCAGGTGCACAGTAGATTGTCCATTCTGGTGTAAAGTCCGTGATCTCTTCCTCAGATAATCTGATGAACATATTGTGCACAAAATTAGCACTCCAAGGATATTCTGCAATTACCCTTGCGTTTACTTGATATTTGTCATCATTACCGACAGCTGCATCTTTTATGTAGATGTCTTTGTCAGAAAAGTATTTGCAGATATTATTTTTTAATACTTCAAAATTTTCGTTATCGAATGGCACATTGATATCATTCCAATCTATTGTTGTAGATGTGATATCGTCTTTTACTATAAATCGATCTTTTGGTGATCTTCCTGTAAATTTTCCAGTGTGTACGACAAGAGTACCATTATGAGAGAGTGTACCTTGTCCTAATCTTAGTGTATGTTCTATAAGTTGTTTGGGTTTTAGATTCCAAAAGGCATTCTTGTAATTTGTTATTTGACTATTAATGAGTGAAGCATCGGGATTTTTAAAGCCGTGATTATCCATATATGGTTAATTATTAAGTACTTAGTTAATTCAAATAGCAATACAAATAAACTAATCCTGATACGATTTGATAGTGTGGCACTTACAGGAACTGTACATACAGAAGCTGATTACATATAGTGTAAAAGTTGCGTTAAGCCTATGTATTATATATTATAGCGAATAAAAAAGATATTATTTCAATGTGTTAAGGTTGTGTTAATAAAATAATATATAATTATGACTTATATGTTTCCTATTCAATATGAATGGTATTGGTAAGAATATTTTCTCGATATAAATAAGGAATGAGTAGTGGTATTCGGTTTGAGATGCATCTTAACGAATAAAAACCGCAGTATGGAAGCTAATGCAAAATATACATATCTACAGAGTCTAAGTCTGTTACAGACATTAGATAAGCGATACATTTCACAGATTTCTAATCAGTCTACTATTGTCACTTATAAGAAAGGAGAACTTTTATTTAATACAGGTGATGCGATTAATTATGTCTATATCATAAAGTCAGGATCTATCAAAGTAGGTCTCAATACATCAGGAGATAAGATACTAATAAAGGAAATTGCTTACGAAAATGAATTAGTAGGTGAGAACATATTCAATGAACTTACAGAAAGGAGACAATTTGCGGAGGTCCTCACAGATTCTGAGATTATTAAGATTCCCTCTGCTTACTTTAAGTCACTCATAGATCATAATCCTATGCTATGTCATGAGGTGACAAAGGTTCTCATTAATAAGCTATCCAATATAGAACAAAGGATGAGCAATTTCATTCTTAAGAAAGCACAGAATAGAATCTACGGCTTCCTAAAGAATATGGCTATAAATAACGGGATCAAGATAGGTATCGATGAGATACTTATAAATCATGGTCTATCCCACAAAGAGATTGCTAATATCACAGACACATCACGTCAGACAGTAGCAAGGGTATTAAGTGAGCTAAAGAAATTAGACGTGATACACTTTAGCGCAAGAAAACCACATAAGATATTAATTAGAAACATGGCAATGCTTTCATAAGCATATTTTGCTATTTAGTTTTTCCATAGTTGATTGATAGTAAAGCATTCCGATATCGGGATGCTTTTTTTCCACGGTACATATTGGAAATGTTCCTTTATCACTAATGGTCGCGGTCTCCGACCTCGAACCTATACACTCATCATTTATGCTTGTCATATTATAAAGGAAAAAAGTCTTATTAATATCTAAGTTAGCCAGATAATAACCCGAAGATCACTCAACTCATTCTTCGCTCGCGATGAAAAAAAACTCTACGTCCGTTAAGCGTAGTTTGCAGAAGCGCTTTTGTGTTAAGCGAACTACGTTTGATATTTCATCAAGATTCTGTCTTGGGTACTTGGCAAAAAAAAAATCCTGCTAATCGACAAATCCTTAAAATCCTGATTCTGCCCTAATCTCCGAGATGTCTTTTTTATAAAAGAAAGAAAGTCTACCTAATATCTAAGCTATCCATTAATAATCCGAAGATCACTCGACTCATTCTTCGCTCGCGATGAAAAAAAACTCTACTTCCGTTAAGCGTAGTTTGCAGAAGCGCTTTTGTGATAAGCGAACTACGATTGATATTTCATCAAGATTCTGTCTTGGGTACTTGGTAAAAAAATCCTGCTAATCGACAAATCCTTAAAATCCTAATTCTGCCCTAATCTCCGAGATGGCTTTTTCCCTGATGGTCGCGGTCCCCGACCTCGATCCCATGCACGCATCATGTATGCCTGTCATATTATATAGAAAGTCTTCTTAATATTTAAGCTATCCAGATAATAATCCGAAGATCACTCGACTCATTCTTCGCTCGCGATGAAAAAAAACTCTACGTCCGTTAAGCGTATTTTGCAGAAGCGCTTTTGTGTTAAGCGAACTACGTTTGATATTTCATAAAGATTCTGTCTTGGGTACCTGGCAAAAAAAATCCTGCTAATCGACAAATCCTCAAAATCCTAATTCTGCCCTAATCACTCCATACGAACTACCCCTGATGGTCGCGGTCTCCGACCTCGATCCTATGCACTCATCATGTATGCCTCTCATTATATAAAATAAGAAATGCTACTTAATAGCTAAGCTATCCATTAATAACCCGAAGATCACTCGACTCATTCTTCGCTCGCGATGAAAAAAATCTCTACTTCCGTTAGCGTAGTTTTCAGAAGCGCTTTTGTGATAAGCGAACTACGTTTGATATTTTATCAAGATTCTGTCTTGAGTACTTGGCAAAAAAAATCCTGCTAATCGGCAAATCCTCAAAATCCTGATTCTGCCCTAATCTCCGAGATGGCTTTTTTTATAAATAAAAAAAGCCCTACCTAATATCTAAGCTATCCATTAATAATCCGAAGATCACTCGACTCATTCTTCGCTCGCGATGAAAAAAACTCTACTTCCGTTAAGCGTAGTTTGCAGAAGAGCTTTTGTGATAAGCGAACTACGATTGATATTTCATAAAGATTCTGTCTTGGGAACCTGGCGAAGAAAAAATCCTGCTAATCGACAAATCCTAAAAATCCTGATTCTGCCCTAATCACTCCACCTTAACAACCTGAGCAGTAAAAATCAACCTCTCCCTATTACCCTCAGGCAAAAACTCCACACTATAACTCCCAGCAACCAATCCCGACATATCAATCTGAATCAACCCTCTACAATCCAGGGCTCGACATTTATCGTCGGACACCTTCTGCCCCATCATATCAAAAACAACAAGCTGCCCTTTCTGCCCTTCTGGTAACTCCACAGTAAGCACATCTCTAACGGGATTTGGGTATACGGATAAGTCACGCCTAAAATACACATGATCTCCAAAGATACTCGTAATCGTAGGATCACACTTATCCTCCTCATCTACTCGCCATCGAGGAAAATTAGGATAGCTTCCAGTAGATGATGGTTGTGGTAATCGCAAGCCTCTCTCGACAAAATTACAAGCCAGTCCTTTCTCATCAGGCTTATGTATGACATGCATGATATTAGAACCATCCCCAGGTCTGATATAGATCTTACAATCAGGTGCTAAGGCACTCACAAAAAAAGTAGTACCGAACGGATCCTGCACACCATCGTAAGTATCTATGAGAATCGTACCATCTTCCAGATCATCTTCCCATAAGTCTACCTGATATAGAGAATCTGTAGCAGATAGATAGACGAATCGAGAGTTAGGACTGAACTCTACACTTGTAAATTTTAATGACTCTGACTCTCCAAGTGATAAACTTTTAAAATTTGAAAATTGTCCCGTAGATCTATCAAAATCATAAATCCATAGACCATGATACAAAGTGAAAAAAGCGTACTTCGTACCATCAGGTGAAAACTTAGCGTCGCCAGCTGCCGTAGTATTATCAAAGAAATCAGTATTCCCAAGAATTGTCGAATCTACTAATTCAAAACCGTCCTCAGACAGTAAATAAGAATAGAAAATATTATCTATATCCTTAGGTTGCACGATCCACCAATCTTCCTGGTTGCTATGGCTTATCACCGTCAAATATCCAATCAAATACCCATTTATGTCAAATATCTTATTCTTTTCAATTACATCACCTAAACCTGCCTCCAAACTCAAATCCACATATGTATATTTGAGATATTTAATAAATATACTTGGATCATTACCTGGCACAAACTCTATTGTCTTATGAATAATATAATACCCCAAGTCATAACCTGGATCAGGCAAAATGGTAATCTCTTGACCTCCTGGATACCCATTTCTGCAATCACCTCTCCATAACATATCAAAAAAATTACCAGAATTAATGCTATCACCATTGGGCATTATCTGATGATCACGATTAGCAACAGCACAGCCATTTGTATAGAATAATAAATTGCCATCCTTATCACATATAGAAGCATTATTTTGATCAAAGCTTAGACCTTGGTCTGCACCTTCTGGCTCAAAAGGCTTCTCATTGAAATCAAAGCGTATACCTTGTATGCCTTCCCGCTGGAGATTCTGATCATTCCCAAACATCCAAACATAATCTTGCTTATTTTGGCTGTAGGCGTTGAATGAAACTATACTAAAAAATAAAAATGTACAGATAATATATTTCACATTCGATTATTAAAAAGCAGAGAAAGATGGTGCTTTCTCTGCTTTATTGACAATTTATATCTTTACAAATTTAACTAATTCTGATGTATCTACATCTTTTATAAAGTAGATACCGCCCTTATATTGACTTATGTCGTAGTCAAAGCTATGGCCAGAAAAATCAATCTTATCTAATACTCTGCCATCCACTCCTATAAGTAATAAGTTATGTTCTTCTGAGAAATTAGACTTAATAGTAATAAGATGACTTGCAGGATTCGGAGTCAGGCTTATATCTTTTATATTATAAATAGTGCTTTCTCGTGACCTACTATCTATATCAGTATCACAATTCTCATCATACTGTGTATAATCTACATCGTCATATTCTGATGCCAAGGCCCTTGCCCAATGAACGGCATCCCCATATTCTGGACTACATTGCTGTGCTATCTCAGTAAGTCTTTTTTTCTCAGACTGTGTAAGTGGATCACCTTTTATTTTCTTAAGGATAAATCTATAAGCATCAAGCCATAAGAATATTAATTCTTCTGTACATCGTATTTCGGATAGTTCCTCTAATTGTTCTGTGGCAATTTCTTTAATTGATTTAGTCGCCTCTTCATTTCCTTCGGCATTGTCAGAACCTGTATTTCTTTCTTCTTTAGAAGATAAGCTTTTCTTTAATTCCGTTTCTTTAGTAAGCAAGGTTTTCATACCACAAGGTAAGGCGTCATTCCATTTGGAAATGATACAATCTGGCCAGTTATTAAGAGGAATAGTAAATAAATAAAATCGCATCATATGATACATCTGAGTCCAGTAATATTTAGGATTTGATTTTTTATACGACTCTACACTTTTTAGATAGTTGCAAGCGAATATTGGGTCTTTAAATCTTGTCCCCGTTAAGCGTAGTTTGGAGAAGAGCCAATGTACTAAGCGAACTACGCTTGATATAGAATCAAGATTCAGTCTTGAGTCCTTTAATTAGATTGGCTAACCCACAGATTTGACAGGTTTCTAAAACCTGTTAAATCTTGCTAAGCTTCCACATCACTCCACCCTAACAACCTGCGAAGTATAAACCAACCTCTCCTTATTACCCTCAGGAAGAAATTCTATACTATAACTCCCCACAGCCAACCCCGATAAGTCGATCTGCACCTTATCCGTATAGCTGCCGTGGTCGGAGTCACTCCAAACCAACTGTCCCTGCATATCAAAGACAACCAATTGTCCTTTCTTCCCCTCAGAAATCTCCACCGTAAGTATATCCCTCACAGGATTAGGATACACAGTCATATCCCGCCTGTAATACACATGATCGCCAAATATACTCGTAATCGTAGGATCACACTTATCATCCTCATCTACACGGAAGCGTGGAAAGTTAGGCATGGTCGCTGTAGCAGAAACAAACGGTAAGCGGATACCTTGCTGTACGAAATTACAGGCTGGACCTTTTTCATTGGGCTTGTTTATGACATGGTAACTAAATGTTCCACTACCACTACACATATATATCTTACAATCAGGTGCTGATGCCATTAATAAAAAAGTTGTGCTAAACGGATCTTGTACACCATTCCATGTGTCTATGAGGACTAAGCCGTCTTCTAAGTTATCTTCCCAAGTGTCCATCTGATAGAGTTCAGGCTGAGCAGCAACGTAAGCATATCTACTATTGGGAGAAAACTCTACAGATGTAATAAGTCCTGAAGCTCCACCAGGCAAAATTCTTAACTGGCGTAAGTCAGATAAAATGCCCGTAGTTCTATCAAAATCATATAATAACACATTATCGTCATCATTGAAATATAGAAATTGCTTACCATCTGGAGAAAATTTTGCTGTCCCTGAGCCTGATGAATTAGGGTGGAATTGTATGCCTGATGGTTGTAACTTATCAACATTAAATCCTGAGTCATCAAGGAAAATTGTGATAAAGTTGCCAATATTATCAGGTTGCAATATCCACCAGCCATTATTTTCCTCGTGAGAAATAGCCGTAAGATAATTAAGAAGTATCATTTCGTCAGAAGGAAGAATGTCAACATTTTTTTCTGTTATATCACCACTTCCCCCATTCAAGGATAAATCTATATATGAGTATTTAACATTATTAACAAATACTTCTTCGTCGAATTCAATGGTCTTATGCAGTAGATAATATCCTTTCTCATCAGCTGGATCAGGAAGAATCAATACATCTTGGATTCCTGGATAATGAGCACAAGTATCTTGTCTAAATTCTTCTAAAAAAACTCCCTCATTTATCCCACTACCATTAGGCATAATCTCATGATTAGAATCTGCAACATGACAACCATTAGTATAGAATAAAAGATTGCCATATTGATCACAGATAGAAGCATTATTACCTCTAATCCATAAGGGAGATAGACCAGCATCAGCAACAGGCGAAGATCCTTTATTAAAGTCGAAATAATATGTCTCATTATTACCTACAGGAGGACTATTGTCATATCCGAATATCCAGAAATAATCCTCCTTTTGAGCTTTGGATTCAAATAGGATCAAATGCAGCAGAAATATTATACTGAAGAATTTTATCATCTCGATATTACCATTTTATCTATTATAATATTGTCTTCTGAATCTTCTATACTTATAAGATAGAGACCAGAATTAAGCTGTACATGATATTCAACTTCATTGTTTGAACTTTTATTTTCCCATACAACTTTACCATGTAAGTCTATTATGCTTAAGTACTTTATCTGACGTTTCTCAGAAGTTAAAATCGTAAAAGTACCATTGTTTGGATTCGGTATTATTGAAAATTCATTATTAATATTACGCTTCTCTATTTGCTGATTATCTCTATCTCCACCATCCGACTGTTTACAATCTAAATCATGTTCTCTATAATCTGTATCATCAAATCTTGACGCTATACTTCGCATAAGGTGTATCCCATGCCCATACTGAGTGGCACATCGCTTGGCATACTGAATAATATCAGCTTTTTCATTATCTGTTAACTCATCCATATGTGTCATATATTTATAGGCTTTCATTTCTATCATACTTATGCTATCTAAGCATTCTTCTATTGCTATAGAATCTATAGATGACCATATCATGTCTTCCTCTGTCCGCTTGGTCTGAATCAATACCTTTAAGATATTTAATTCTGTAATATAATCTTCCCATAACTGATCTCTATCTGATTGAGTATTTCCCTCAGCTTCAGGATCATAATTCTGCCATTGTTGTAAACTTAAGAATGTAATGGTTGCTTGTAACTGTATCTGCAGGCGCATTGTATCAGAACCCCGACATTCGCGGTCTCTGACCTCGATCACATGCACTCATCAAATATGCCTGTCTCGATACATCCCATTTGTCTGAATCAGGATTTATATGATTATAGGATTTAAATGATTTTAAGATTACTTCACCCCCGATGGTCGCGGTCTCTGACCTCGATCCTATGCACTCATCATGTATGCCTGTCTCGATGCATCCCTTTTGTCTGAACTGGGATTTATGGGATTATAAGATTTTCAGGATTTTAAGATTACTCCACCCCCGATGGTCGCGGTCTCTGACCTCGATCCTATACACTCATCATGTATGCCAGTCTCGATGCATCCCTTTTTGTCTGAACCGGGATTTATAGGATTATAAGATTTACATGATTTTCAGATTATTCCATTCTAACATCCTGCGCCGTATAAACCAACCTCTCCTCTCGTTAGCTATCGGAATCCTCAGGAAAAAATTCTACTGAGTAAGTTCCCTCAGCCAAACCTGACAAGTCGAGCTGCACCTTATCTGTATAGCTGTCGAGGTCGGAGTCACTCCACACTCGTTGGTCGCGGTCTCTGACCTGGATCCTATGCACTCATCATATATGCCTGTCTCGATACATCCCATTTATCGGAACCATAATTTGTCATTGAAATTTATAGATCCCATAATAAATTTATTTTGTAAGATTAGGTTCTGATATTCTATCTAATAATTCTTCCGCTTTTACAGTGTAATCATTCTGCTCACCATTAAGGATGAGGTTCAAATATTTTCTTGCTGTACCAAACTCATTTTCTTGAATTGATAAAAGTGATAATAAGTACAGAGACTTATTCTTGCAATTCTTGTTTCCTTTTTCTACGTCTTCCTTTAATATTGCCTTTGCTTTATCGATCTTGTTTATTTCTAAGTAAGCATGTCCCTTGATACAATTATCTTCTACTTCTTTTTGGCCATCACCTCCTCTTTGAGTATCATCAGGAGAAAAATAATATTCTACAAAAATTTTTTTTCCCATTTTTGATTTGTTTTCTTTGGAATAAAGGACATAAGACCAGATTGATACTGCAACTGCCACAAGGAATAAAGTTACTCGGGCAATAAAATATTTACTTCTATTGCGCTTTCGTACTTTGATAATATTTTCTGATATTCCTTTATCTATAATTCCGTCAGCTATTCTTTTATATATATCGTGATTTTTCACAATATTCCTTAAGTCAGAATCTATTGTCATCTTTTCTTCAAAGCGATTGAGATCTTCACCGCTCAGTTTACCACTTAGGTAATCATCTATTTGACTGTGATAATCAAACATATAATCTTAGCTCTTTCATTAGTTTAGAATTTCTATCTACAACCGAAATTAATTTTTTCAAACACAAGTGCTTCTTTTTCTTAGCATAACCTTCTGAACTATAATTAAGGGTTTTAGCAATTTCTTTCATCCTGTACTTCATTGCCCAAAGCTCTAAGACCTCTTGGCAATCTATAGATATTTTGGAAAGCAGTTGATCTAATATTTCTTTTAAGTCATAATTAACCTCATAGGTTGCAGAATTTAGACTATCATAATCCAACCTTATTTTAGAATTCTGAATTTCGATTTTTGATAGTTTTATATTTATATACTTTGCAATACTTTTAATATAAGCTATTGGCTTTTTCTGAAATTGAAAATCCTCTCTCATACAACTTCTTATAAAACTCAATACAGTATCATGCATGATCTGAGTGGCTGTGTCTTTATTAGAAGTTAATTTTATTATAAATCCCTTAACTTCTTCATCATTCATAATGCATTTTATCACATCATCATGATTCATACTTTTGCAGAGCATTATTAACCTTTTATCATCTTCAATTAGTGGGATCATATAATAAGTACTATATCTATAAAAAAAGGTTACCCTTCATGGGGATTGTTTTTTGATTTTACTTAAAGATAGGTAATATCTAAAGTCGAAAGAATAACTATTTCTAGGATTCTATTAAAATGAATTTTGGGATATTGTTCGGATCAGCAATATTTGCCTTTATCAGTTTTTTAGCAGAATAAAATGAGTCATGTATGTTTTTCTCTTTTATCAAAAATTCCTTATAGAAATAATTCATGAATTTCATAGAATTAAGATCACTTACCTTATCAGTACTAACGATTAGGTTTTTTACTCCAGCCATTTTAAATGCCCTTTGGAGACCAAAGACTCCTTCATTATCATTTACATCTCCTATTCCAGAATCACAAGAGGAAAGAACCACAAGGTCTGTATAGTTTAACTTGAGGTTACTTATTTCGGTACCTGTAAGAATACCATCATAGTCGTCCGTATACGTTCTATTAGTTTGCCAAGTGTGGTTTCCATTAGTAAGTAGAATACCACATCTTCCAAGTGAGTTTTTTGAATGTCTGAAATTTATACCTTCAAGTGAAGATTTGTTTGTAGTATCTATTCTTTCATTATAAAAACCATGTGTTGCAAAATGTAAAATATTGTTATCATGGTTATTAAGTATTCTACAGATAGCTTTTTCTTGGGCTTCTTTATTTGCTACAGTGGATATTGCACAATCATTTGATTTCGAACAGTAATCATTAATTAGTTCGATTTCTATATCCGCATATTTGAGGTCGGACCATGATTTATTTGTTGTGCTACTGGATGTAGTATCATAATTGATGTTTCCAACAGCAAGAAGGTTTTTATTTGTTTGCTTTTGCTTATCTTTTATTTTAATGATATTTCTCGTGCTGAAAAGCTGATGAAAATTAATACTGTGGCGATCATCATATAAATCAGAAAGGTCAAATTTCATCTTATATAGTGACTTAGAAAGAGAATAATATACATTAGCAATTCGTGATGGTAAGTGCTCATTGAGTTTATTATTGATCTCCGCTTCTAATGTGTCTTTTTCTAAAAGTTTTCCATAAGTTGAAGTCTGGTATCTGTTACCGAAATCATCAATTTCAAATAATGAAACATGAATAGGCCCATTACTTTTATTATTCAAAATGAGAGCGCATATTATCGTACAATCTTCTTCTCTGTCTCTATAGTCGTAAAATTCAATCGCTACGTCTTTTTGATTTAATGCAGACTGGATATCCTCAAAAGATATATCAATGATTGCAGTCTTATCTATATTTTGACTGGTATTACCTAATATCTGATTTCTATCTTCTAATAATATTGTCCTAAACAACAGTATGATGTTATATACATTTTTAGCCCATTTATTTTGGTCGTATGCTGGGTGGTGAATCAGGTATTTTAATTCATCTAATTCATCTTCATATGTCATACTTACATTGATAAAATCCTCGTCTGTGAGATGTTTTATTTGTTCTTTGATCCTAGGCTTTAATGCTTTATAGTATCTCGAGTAATAGAAATCTGCATCTGAATGTTTTTCCAGTTTAAGTAATGTTAGGGCAATATCATCTAACTTATTGTGCAGTGAATTATGTTCATCATCATGAGTTTTTTCCAGAATTCTTATACACTCTTTATAATGATGTAGTGCTTTTTCAGGTTTATGAGTACCTCTGTACATCTTACCTAAAGTGGCGTGTGTATAAACTAATTTGCTTTCTTCTTCTTCTTCTTTGAAAACTGCTTTTAATACTTCTAGGCTTTCCAGAAGATATTCTATTGCTTTGTTTTCTTGGCCCATTTCATAATTTAAATTTGAATACTCTGCAATTATATTTAGGAAATGCCTGGATTGTATGTTATTCTTTCTCTTCTTAAATATACTTATTGCCTCTTTATAGAAGATTTCAGACATTTTATAATCTCTAAGATATCGATGAGTCAAAGCAACCCTTCGTGCATTCCATGCATGTGAAGTATTGTCAGGATTTTGTTTCGAATGATTATACGCTTTCATATAGAATTTTAACGCAAGATCAAATTTCCTGTATCTTCTATAGAGTGACCCTTTTTTACTTATTACCTGAAAATAGTAATCAGATAAAGTGTCATTATTAAGTTCAAAAATTCTTTGGGCTTCACTTAATTTATTTTCAACATGTTCATATTCATCAGCTTCATACTTTGATGACGCTTCTCGAAATAGAACCTTACAATGTTGTTTATGATCATAGCTATTCTTACAACTAAAAATATATTCATATACTTTTTTGAAACAGTTGTCAGCTTCTGAGTAATAGCCTAGGTCAGAATATGATGATGCAATTATCACAAGGTTATCAATGTAATTGTCATAGTCCTCTTCTTTTACTACATCTAATATTGATAAGGCTTCCTTTAGATATTTTATTGTCAATGTATGCTTACTCTGCATGTAGAAAGTGTAACCTATAAGTTCTTTGTTTTTAAAGTTTCGATAATCATTTATAACGATACCTTCCTTGTCATATAAAATGGCTGACTCAATCTTTTCTATGGCATCATCGTAATTTCTTTTATTATATTGGATTTTGCCATTTAAGAATAAAGCATCTCTTCTTAAATCCTTTGAAATATTATCAAGATTAATCTTTTTTAGTATATCTAAAGCTGTCTGATACTTATGGCTCTCATATTTTGCAAGTGCATTAACATAGAGGGTAGAATCTGCCTCAGCAGAAATATGTGATTGTAATAGAAATAGATTCACTAATAGGCAGATTGCAATAAATGAAAATTTCAATGGATTAGGGTTTATATAAAAATAACAAATTTATCTACTAAAATACCCCCCTTTAAGAGGGGTATCCAAAATTGTCATTTCTGAGGGTCACCTTTTTTTGTTATCCAACACTATAGAATTAGTAACTCGAAATAACCCGTAATGCAAAACAATAATCTAAAGCTATCCAATAGGGAAAGAGAGGTACTTCAATTGATATCTAAAGAAATGACAACTTCTGAGATAGCCAATATATTAGGTATCACTTTTGGAACAGTAGAATCCCATAGAAAAAATCTTCGCGAAAAATTAGATGCTAAGAATATTGCTGGTGCTATAGTCAAAGCAATTTCTTCAGGTGATCTAGTAATAGAAGCTTAAGAAGATCTAAAAACACCCTGATTAGGGTATATGATTTCATATAGGAAATTAAAAATTTCCCTGTTTTAGGGGAGGCTGAAGTGGTCATTGATAATGTACTTTTGGCTACTCGGCGTATGGGCACTTAGAATTTCATAGGAAGATAAGTAGTGTGTGCCACGGACCTTCAATACGAACCTACAGGAATTTCAGACTTAGAATAATTTTAAAAAACCAATTGAAACAAACTTTATGAAATTACCCATTATCTTACTTTTCCTCTGTACTACTATTCATAATGTATCACTTGCACAGTGCTCATCAGGAGAAACATACGTCCCAGACGATAATTTCGAGCAGGCTCTGATGGATTTGGGCTACGACAGCGGACCGTTAGATGATTGTGTGCCTACGGCTAACATCAACACCCTTACGAATTTAGATTTAAGCAATAAAGATATTAACTCTTTGGCAGGTATTGAAGATTTCACAGCATTAACTTCTCTGAATGTTAATGAAAATAATTTAACTTTTCTGAACACATCTACTTTAACCAATCTTCAAACTTTAACGTGTAATTTTAATGTTATTCCTAATTTTGATATCAGTCAGAATACTCAGTTAGAAATTTTTGACTGCTCTCAAACTACAGTATCCACCTTAGATCTGAGTCAGAATCCTCTTTTAACTGATCTTCGTTGTTCATGTACTAATTTGTCGACTTTAGACTTTAGTCAGAATATTTCTCTAACATATCTTGATTGCTCAATAAATGGATTAAATAGTATAGATGTGACTATGCTTACAGACTTGTTACATTTAAATTGTTTTGCTACTCCATTAACAAGTATTGACTTATCCAATAACTTGATGCTAGAAAATTTATTCATTGACAATACTTCAATAGCGAGCTTAGACTTGAGTCAAAATTCTCAATTAATAGAGCTCTATGCCACTTATAATCCACTTACGCAATTTCCAATTGGTATAGAAAATATTCAAACCTTATCCCAAGTGTTTCTTTCGGATTGTAATCTAACTGGTTGTTGGCCAACTGATTTAGGCAACCTTTGCGCTCAACTGAATGTAAATTCATATGACTTTAGTAATAATAATTATGATGGTGTAACAGATTTTATTTCCAATCAAGGATGGATAGATTTCTGTGCTAATGCAACTGGTTCTTGTGGACAGGCAACAGAAGTATACATAACTAATAATTCTGATTTTGACATATATGAAGATGCTGGTTCAGGAAGTCCAACTGCTAATATCTGTGTAGGTTTAGAAAATCCTGATCCATCCATCCCTACTACAGTTGATCTTCAAGTTGGGTATTATGATGGAACCTTTTACGGAAGACCTGAAGCAATAGAAGGTATTGATATTCAAAATTTTGGAATTCAAACTGTGACTTTTCCAGCTAATGATAATACTGAGCAATGTTTTGTAGTAACAGTTATTGACGATAGTGATATAGAAGGTCCTGAGGCATTTGTGATGGAACTAACTAATCCCAGTGGTGGTAATGCTGCCACTTTAGGTTCTCAAGAATCTGGTAATATCAAATTTATTTTCGTTTATGATGATGATTATACTTGTGGTGGAGCGTCAGATTTACCAATGGTGACAGAGCAAATTAATTGTATTAATGGAGAGACATATTTTGAGGTAGTATATCAAGGTGGAGGTACTGCAGGGATGAGTTTTGTGTACGATATAAATGCAATTTATATGGGGTACTTAAATGTACCAGATCCGCTTCCGCAAGTTGGAGACATTATTCTTTCTCTCCAATTGGCTGATGATCCATATGGGATGTCTGGCTATAGCTTTTTGATGAATCTCTACAATTGTGATGATTATACTCAATACTATTCAAATTCATACTCTACATATGATTGTGCCGGTAATTTAGAAATATGTGATAATGCTATAGACGATGATGGTGACGGTAAAGTAGATTGTATGGACGGGGACTGTTTTTCTGATCCAGCTTGCTCAAGTACATGCATAGAAACATACGTCCCAGACGATAATTTCGAGCAGGCTCTGATAGATTTGGGCTACGACAGCGGACCGCTAGATGATTGTGTGCCTACGGCAAACATCAATTCTATTCTGGATTTAAATGTCATTGGTAAAGGCATCAACGACTTGACGGGTATAGAAGATTTTGTTGATTTAGTCAATCTATATGTATCCAACAACAACTTGACCTCACTTGATATATCTTCACTATCTAATCTTACAACACTAGTTTGTAGCCATAATATTTTGACGAGCTTAGATTTAAATATACAATTAACACATATTTACAGTAGGCAAAATCAGTTGACGAGTTTAGATGTAAGTCAAAACACACAACTTACTTACCTTGATTGTGGTCAAAACCAATTAACGAGTTTAGATGTAAGTCAAAACACACAATTAACTTATCTTCAGACAAGTGATAATCAATTATCGACCATAGATTTAAGTCAAAATACATTGCTTATTGATCTATATGCTGAAAATAATCAAATAACTCCTATCGATATTTCAAATAATACAAACCTGGTCACTGTAGCTTTAAATGGTAATCCTCTTGGAAGTATTGATTTATCTAGTAATATACTGTTGGAAGCTATATACATTGGTTCTACTTCGATAAATAGCTTAGACTTAAGTCAAAATTCTCAATTAGTGGAGCTCTTTGCTCCTAATAATCCACTTACCCAATTACCAATTGGAATAGGAGCTATTCAAAGTTTAACCATAATTGATCTGGAAGGATGTGGTCTAAATACATGTTGGCCCTTAGATTATGCAACTCTCTGTTCACAACAATTGATGTACAATTTTGTAGGTAATGGTGGTTTTATTTCTGATCAAGGATGGGATGATTTCTGTACTCTTCAAATAGGTGGTTGTGATCAAAATTTTTCTATAGCGCTAGACGGCGTAGATAATTATATAGACTTAGATCCTATTCCAAGCAGTTTTACCTATTCTGTAGAGTTTTGGGTTAAGTTTAATACAGTAACTTTTAACACACGTCTAATTTCTGCGATCCATACAGATGGTGATGTCTACTCTATGGCAATTTTAGGAGGGGATAAAGTTCATCTTTCGACAGGAGGAGGTGGAGCTCCAATAGCTGTTACAACCACAGCAATTCAACCAGACATATGGTATCACATGGCTCTAAGTAGAGATGACGCAACGACTATGGACTTTTACTTAGATGGAGTCCAAGAAACTGGTTCTGTCACCGTGGACCAAGCAGTTGAATGGGTCGATGTGACGACAATGGGTTCACCTTTTATCCTTAACGGTAATCCCAATGGCTTTTACCTTGATGGGGTTGTAGATGAATTTAGAGTTTGGGACACACCGTTAACTTCAACAGATGTAATGAATAATATGAATACGGAGTTGACAGGTAACGAAAGTAATTTGGTAAGTTATTATAAGTTTGACGATAATAATTCTCCTAACGATATCCAAGATTGCAGTCCTCAATGTTACCATGCCATGAGAAAAGGTATGGGTACATTACCGCAGTTCACTACTGATCTACCTAATTCTATCGCAGATGTTGCTTGCGGAGCAATTTGTTGCTCCAGCATGCCTCAGGCAATATGCCAAGATATATCTGTTCAATTAAACAGTATGGGCTCAGTAAGTATCACAGCATCAGATGTTGACAATGGATCGACGGCAGCCTGTGGTATACAAAGTTTGAGTATTGATAATAATTCGTTTGATTGCGTTAACATAGGTACAAGTACAATCTTGTTAACCGTAACAGATTTGCAAAATAATACATCTTCATGTTCTTCGATTGTCACTGTCCAAGACATTCTTCCTCCTTCGCCTATTTGTCAAGATATAGCTGTCTCATTAGATCCTACTGGAAATGCGAGTATCTCCGAAGATCAAGTAGATAACAGCTCGTCAGATGAATGCACATCTGTCTTGACTTTTGATACAGATGTAACAATTTTTGATTGTACAAATGTCGGTTCGAATCTTGTTATTTTGACAGTGACAGATGACAGTAACAACTCAGCTACTTGCAATTCCACAGTTACAGTTAATGATGTGACTGTGCCAGTTGCCTATTGTAAGAATATAACTGTGTTATTAGATGTTACAGGAAACGTAAGTATTACGGAAGATCGAATAGATAATGGTTCATCGGATGAGTGTACAGCCATGCTGATTTTTGATACAGATGTTACAGCATTTGATTGCAACTCTATTGGATCACATCTTGTAGAACTGACAGTAACAGATGAAAGTGCAAATTCAACTACGTGTAGTTCTACAGTAACTGTAGAAGATGTAATAGCTCCATCAGCTGTATGTATGGATATTACTGTAATTGTAAATCCAGACGGGACAACTAATTCAATAGCAGAAAACGCAGTGAATAATGGGAGCACTGATAATTGTCCTGCTATGATTTTTGATACAGATATTACAGATTTTGATATTTCTGATATAGGGGCTAATAATGTGACCTTAAGCGTTACTGATCTTAGCGGTAACTCATCACAGTGCTCTGCAATCGTTACAGTAGAGTGCAGTTGTGATCCAGATACATCGCCTCTCATAGCTAACTCTCAAGCAGGAACTCATACCGCAGCTTGCAAATATGATGACGGTCCTTATACCCACTATTGTGATAATCAAGGTCGATTATTATTATCCATAGACAGCCAAACTTCTTCAACCATAAATCCTAATGATGTAAGTATATCTATCACACCAGGTGGACTATACTATAGCCAATATTGTTCTGGATCTGGGGGTAATGAAGATGGAAGTTGTTTTATAAGCAATAATGATGGAGCAGTTATTCTATGTCGTACTTGGGATGTAAATAGTAGTAACACTAATGCTTCTATTCGATTTTATTTTGATCAAAATGACGTCGACATAATTAACAATGAAATAATTGTAAATGGTCTAAACCCTATAACTGATATAAAGCAAATGTGGTTTTATAAAGTCCTTAGTAATTCAGGGCATCAAAAACCTGAGGATCTTAGTACAGCAGATGTTCAGATTATACATAATAATAATTCAGGAGTTGCCTCTACCGACAATTGGGACTTAGGAATGACTGCACAGTCATATTATGCACAATACGAAGTGAGTGCATTTTCTGGTGGCGGCGGTGGCGGTGCTGATAGAGGTTCTTCTCCAATATGTCCATACATAGAGGCAGGTATAGTGGGAACTGAAATTTTATCTGCTTCTGCAATGGCAGATATTAATGTAAACGTAAGTGGTGGGTTATCACCTTACACGGTAACACTTACTGATGGGACAATGATTACTAATTATGTATCAGGAGATCCCATAACCGTTAATGTAACTGCAAGTACTAATTATGAAATTCAATCTATAATAGATGCTAATGGATGTCCACATTCTGTAATAAGTGGTATGGCAACTAAATTTATAAA
>ENA-ORXT01003158-ORXT01003158.1-marine-metagenome-genome-assembly--contig:-NODE-3158-length-18537-cov-8.531148_pt1 | contig 18537 bp, 13 predicted proteins | sample MGYA00237868_ERZ511482 | MGnify/ENA metagenome assembly ERZ511482 | reverse complement strand
ATAAAATCGATAACGTCTACGCTTTTGACTTCGCATAATCCGGCGAAGCAGTAGGCGGTGTTGGTGTCGGGGTAGATTTTCATGGAGGCTTTGGTGTCGGCGTGGAAGGGGCACTTCATTGAGCCTTTGGGGCCGGGTTCTAAGCCGTAGTGGGCCAGGACGGTGGTAATGGAGAGGGCGGATTTTATGGCGGGGATGGTCATTGGCGAGGACTTTCAGTTTTTCTTCTTCAATTGAAAGAAAAAATGAATCATACATGATTGCATCACAATAATACATCCATGTTGTCGAAAATGCAACTCCAAAGCATCCCTGGCAACGAAATAGGTTTGATTTAGCCACTTTATCGCCGTATTTTCATGCAACAAAGGCTTAATGCCCTACTAAAACGCATGATTATGACCATCGGCGACCGTATCAAAGTCCTCCGTAAAGAGCAAAAACTTACCCAGGGTGACCTGGCCGCTAAAGTAGACCTGTCTTATATTCAGATTGGCCGCTACGAGCAGCAGAAGTCGAAGCCGTCTTCGGACGTCGTCCGCCGCCTCGCCGATGCCCTCGGCACCACCGCCGACTTCCTCATGAACGGGGACAGTCAGACCGTCGCCGCTGGCAGGATCATTGACCGAGACTTACTGGAACTCTTTGCCGCCGTGGAAAAACTCGACTCTTCGGACCAGACTATGATCAAGACGCTTATCGATGCGTTGGTTACTAAGCGCAGAGTGCAAGAGTTGGCTTAAACGGCTCCGCATCACGAACCCAAACCGAAAGCGCACCCTCCTTTGCTATTTCCGCTCACGCGGGCTCAGTCGTTTTCCGCTTTCGGCCAGGATTAGTGAGGAACACGGAAGGGTGAGCAGTTAACTGCTCACCCTTCCGTGTTCCAAAACAACGATACATGAGGATAAAGCCACCCAATTGCCGCTGCCCGACAATGCCGCTAGGGCGGACACCGCGGGTAGCTACTCATTGGGGGGAATGTACCATAAGGAGTCCGCTATGTGATCATTTGAAAAGGTTCTTATTTCAGTAGGAAGATCTTCTATATTATAAAATATCCAAGTTTCTCTTCTTAAGGCTTCATTTGGCATTTTATACTCCATCATCAGAATAAAATGATCTAAATGAGGATGCTCCTCCTTATGAATTTTAGCTGGCGAGGTGTAAGCTGGGAGCATCTTTGAAAAAATGATCATTTTTTTCCGAGCATCACTTTCTTCAATTTGATGAAAAAGGTGACTCTGCTCTTTTTCTGATCCTATTATGGTTAGTTCAAATGCTCTGTTCAAGATATCTATACTAAATACCTTACAAGCAGTTTTACCAGTTCCACGATGATATCCGCAAATTTTCCCTACTTCTTGAAATGAAGTACTGAGTGGATACTGTCTACTTAAGTAAAAGTAATCAAGCATTTCCAGTGAAACATCAAATTCCGGTGAAACATCAAATTCTGGCAGATTTTTTTCAACCTCAAATTGATTCTCTCCGCATGAAGTAATTGAAAACAAGAGTAGAATTGCTACTAATTTAATTTCTAACATCGCTATCTAGTAATTTGCTTCTCAGCCATGATAAATGTTGACCGTAATTAGAAGGAGCCGTCACCCCTCGAGATTTATTTCCATACCAAATTTCTCTGTTTGAATAGACAGTGTAGCCCGTCGGGCTAGCCACAATATTTGGATAAGGTTGCTTTAGGCCTAAATGATTGTCAAAGTCAACACTAGAACTAGGTTGCCTAAGGCCCCAAAGGTATTCGCTTCCAGCACTTAATGCAGCACTAGGATGAGTGTGACCAAAACCAACCAGCGAATATCCTGCAGGAGTCAAACTCCTTAGAATGCTTCCCGATTTTAACTCAACTCTTTTCTTCGTTCTACTTTTACTTCCTTTTTCAGTTATATCTACCGCTCGTAACTCCTTAGAATCATTGCCTGTTACTAGCAAGAATTGTCTTTCTAACTCTTCACTTTCAGAATCAGAAAAAATAGCAGCCATATCTTGTTTTGTATTTTGCCCAACAAAAAAGGAAGATAATACTCTCGCTAATGACCCAGTAAGATTCATATTAGAACCAGTACCCGAATCACTTAGTAGATTTAAAGCAGTCTCTCCCAGGTAGTGCTCTTGATTGATATAAGAATCATTGATGGTTCGTTGTAACTCTCCTGCCAAATTATAAACTCTAGTAGTATCGCCTAACGGATCTACATTAGAAATTGGATTATTGAGCATACTGTTATAAGGAGAAGCCCAAGTAAAAGCTTCACCCTTTGGGTCGATTTGTAGCCACCGCCCGATCGCCGGGTCGTAACTCCTAAACGCTGCCATATCCAGCCCCAGTTCCTCATTTCGCTCGATCCCATTAAACCGATAAGGTTTACCCCCAGCACCAACTTTTCAAGCAAAAACGATGCTCGTTAGCACCGTCCCAAAGCTAACGTTTTCCCTTCAGTTTCCGGTATCAATTGAAGAAAAAAGCACGGCGCCTCCTTACTGGTTCTGGGATCAACATGGCCTGGGCTGGATGATCGCTTCGGCCTGGCGTAGCCGGACGGAGTGATCATCCGGACCGGGCTTCGCGGGGTCTGGGGCGGCGACTTAGCCCCAGTGTTAGACGGGCGGCAACCTCAGCGGTTAGTCGAGCCGTCCCGTTCGGCCGGTGGAGCCTTAGCGGAACCGGACGTGGCATAATGGGTCGCCTTCGGCAGCGATATAGGGTGGGAGGCGCGGTGGCGGCCAAGGGCCAGCTATGCGCAGTGGCCTGGCCTTAGCCGGACATTGTCGTATAGCGATTCTTGGGCACCGACGTGCCGGGGTGGGTTTCTTCCTGGAGGGTAAAGCAAAGCCCCGACTTGAAGAGTCAGAGCCGGGGCGTTCAGTTGTCAGTTATTGCAGATCATCGAGGATGTCCTCGGGGTCTTCTGCATCGTGGCGGACCGTCAGGATGCGAACAATATTCTTAGGGTTCAGCACTTCAAAGATGATCTTGTACGACCATTTCTTGGTGTAGCGTATATCTTCCTCCAGATCCTCGGTGCCGGGGTAAGTCGGCTTGCTGCCCGGTAGTTTCTCAAGCTTCAAAGCCTCCTTGCGGATTTCACTGGTGACGTTGGCGGCGACGGAAGAAGATGCATTTTCGGTCAGGTGATCGGATATGCCGCGAAGTTTCCTGCTGGACTTGCGCGAGAAGATCACCCGGAAGATTTTGCCTACCACGTGGCCATATCCTTTTCCAGTTCCTTGGCGGTCAAAAAGTCGCCACGCTCACATTCGGCCATAGCTTCTTTCAGCTCAGCGTTGGACTCCTCTTTGGTCATTCGCTTGCGCATTGACGGCGGCGGCGGCATGACCATAATTTCTTCGTCGGTCCACTCCTTTTCTTCGGTGATGACTTCGGGCTGATACGTCTGGAACAAGGCCTCGACCATCTTAGCAAGCACGATCTGCATTTCCTCGTTGGCCTGCTCGATACGCAGGTGCAGCAGTTCTTTTCTTTGGATAGCGTCCATGATGGATAAGTTTGGAGGTTGATAATGTCTAAGCATAAAGATAACGGTTTAGTGATTTAATGAGTTGCCTAACGGATGGAACCTTTCCACCGCCAGCCGCAACTCAGCAAGATTATTCTGTTTGTATTTTTCGGTAGCGGATACTTTTTTATGCCCTGCAAAGGCCTGGACGTGGCGTAAGTCCTGGCCCGCTTTAAGTCTGCCGGCGATCACGCTTTGCCGGATCGTCGTCGGGGTTAGTCGCTTGCCGGGAAGGAGTGGGCGTAGTGTTTCGACCAAGTAATGAACACCTTCACCCCGCTCCGGAGTACCGCGTTGGGTTAGCAAAAGGTGGTCGATTTCATCGCGCAGCAGTTGCGGACGATCTTCCTGCAGGTAAGCGTGTAAAGTCATCACTTGCACCGCATCGAGGCGCAGTTTCCGAGCATCAGTTTTGAAGGTTTCCGGAACCATAACCGTCGCCGCTTTCAGATCAACTTGACCGACTTTCAAGGCTCCGATTTCCCGAACCAATAAACCCTGATGCACCAGTAACCCGATGATCACCCGATTACGGTTTTCAAGTAGTGGGTAACGTTCCGGGCGCGGACGCAGGAGCAAAGCCAGTTCTTCAGGAGCAAGAAGATCCTGCGTCTGTACCTGATCGCGGACTATATCCCTTATCCTGATCCTGCTGCCCGGATGATCTAACCGCTGCCCCGTCTCAACCAGGTAACGGTAGTAACTCTTGATTGAATAGAGTATCCGGTTCAGTGTGGCCGGATTTTCGTACCGCTTACGCAACACAGCGAGGTAGCCGACCAGCTCGCTGTAGCCCGTTCGCAACGCCACTTCCTCTCCCCCGATCCGGTCGAGGTAATGGCCTATTTCGAAGGCGTAGAGTTTGGCCGTGCTTGGTTGGTAATGTTCGCTCAGGTAGTCGGTAAGCTTCATAGATTTCCGGTTTTTACGTGGGTGTAGAGTTGCGTCGTCTCCAGGTGGCCATGTCCTAAAAAATCGCGCACCCGTTCGATCTTCATTCCCTGCTCCAGCAGGTGCGTGGCGATGGCGTGGCGCAGTACGTGCGGACTGATCCCCTCCCCCAACTCCGCAACCCGGACCAACTCTTTCACGTGCTTGTTGATCGTATTACCTCGCATCCGTCGCCCCCGGTCATTGAGTAAATAAGCCCCGCCCGACAACCGGTTTTGCCATTCCGGTCTCCCTGCCTGGACGTACACTTTCAAGCCCGCAGCTACCTGACTTCCCAGTGGGATCACCCGGCGTTTACGCCCCTTTCCTTTCCTGACGTAGAGCAGGGCCGAACGGTAATCCACATCCCGAAGATTGAGCCGTTCCGCTTCCATCCGGCGCAGTCCGCAGCCGTAGAGCAGGTGAAGGATGGCCCGCTGCCGGTCGTCTTCGCAAGCGGCGTACAGCAAGCTTATTTCTTCGCGACTCAGCAGTCGGCGCCGGGTCTTTGGCAGCGGTGGTAAACGGAAGCCAGCCAGCGGACTTCCCCCCGTCAGTCCGTGCCGTTCTGCATAGTCAAAAAGCAGCTTCAGGGAGAAGAAGTAGCCAGCGATGGTGTACCCGCTTAAAGTCCCGCCTTGCACCTGCGGCCGCGCCAAAAGATGCTCGTGATGCGCTTTGATATCTTCTCGCTCGACCTGGTCTAAACGAAGCTTGCCAACCATTTCCATCCGCTGCAAAAATTCACCTGTGCCGCACAGCTTAGCCGTATTTGTCGCGTATCCCAGCGTCCGCAACTCCTGGCCGCAAGCCACGAGTAGTTCCCGGTAGTGATTCGTTTTTGGTTGGTACTTCTTCATAGTTTTCCTCCTTTGGGGGCTAGGGGGCCTTTTAACACTTTTCTGGAACGCGGAACGCCAGCCCCATTTTAGCCCCTAAAGCCAGCAATAATGCGCCATCTGGCGTTCCGGCTGGCGTTCCCTGGTGTTCCATCTTTACCCTTCCAGGGCGGTTATTTGCTGATTTAGCTCCGTTTTAATGCGTCCGCGCAGTGCGCTCTGGTCGTCCCAATGGGCGATTTTATAGTGGTAACCGCGATTCGCAAAACCGCTCTGCCGGACGTATTCCAGCTCGACTAACTTCGATAAATAGCGGTGCTGCTGCGTCTTGCTCACGCCCGTTATTTTCCGCAGCTCGAAGCGGTTGAAGGCGTAGTCCTTACCCAGCTTACCAACGTGCTTTTTGACGTTCTCAAAAAACTGCCGCAAGCTCCCGTCCAACTCATCCACCTTCAAAACGATGCTCTCAAAAAGGATCTCACATGCCACCCGCAGATCGTCCGGCGCGGTGATCACCCGGCCGCGCGCGTCGCGCTCCCGCTGGTACTGATTCAGCAAAGTGATCTGCCGCACGAAGCTTTGGTACAACTCGTTCAACCGCCTGATTTTGTGCGCGTCCTCCGGCAGTTTGATCTTGTCCGCGAACGGATTGACCACCTCCAACGGCTCCAGCATCCGCAGGCAGTTTTGCATAAACTGGCGTACGTTTTGCTCGTCCCGACCGTCGATCTTACCCGCACTTTTCAGGTTCTGGTACTCGATAATTCTTAACGATTGTTCCCGGCTCTCGTCGACGGCCACGACGAAGCAGCGACTAATATTATCCTCGTAAAGTTCCGCCTTCGTTGTGCAGCTCATACTGGCAATCGGCCCGCGCACGATCCGCTCCGCACCCCGGATATTGCCGTGTTCGTCCTTGAAGCTCGTCGACGTAATCAGGATCTCGCTCGACTGTAGTTCGCGTACCGCTAAAAGTGCCTCCTCCTTCAGCCCGTCGATGTCCTCGAAGCAGAGCAGTTTGTGGCTAAAGTAGTGCTCGCCCTGGTTGTAAAAACTCCCGTCCGTCACCCGGGTGTACCGCTTCACGGCTTCCTCGGGGATCAGTTCCGAGACCACCCGCAGCAGCCGTGTTTTGCCGCTCCCGCTCGCGCCCTGGATCAGCGCGTGAAGCGTGTTCGGCATCGCGAACGAGCTCGCCACGACGAACAGCAGCAGCCGGTTATTTTCCTCGCCCGTAATGCCCGCCCGCTCGATCAGTTCGTTTATTCTGGTCAGTAAATCGGGGGCTTTTAGGAACTGCAGGCAGCGTTTGCGGTCGGCTTGGTTGACGCTTATCTTGGTCGTTTCCTCGCGTTTGATTTCCGTGCGGAGGGTTTCGCGATGGCTTTCTAAAAGTTCGGTTAATCGGTCCAGGCCCAGCTCGACAAGGTCGGCACGTAAGCCCAGCCGTTCAGCTACGGCGCGGGCGCAGCGGCTGATTTGCTTGTCTTCGTACAAGTCCAGTTTTTGGCGGCTGCGTCTGCCCTCGTTGCTCAGGATGGCAAGCGTTACTTTCAGACTGTCCAGGTCTTTGGGCGCGGTGCGGACGCCGCCTTTTACTTCGTAGGTGGCCGTTTGGGTTTGGTAGATTAGGTTGTTCCGATTGTCCGTATTGAGACTGGAAGTGGGAACGTCAGACGACGTAACCGGCGCAGCGTTGGCGATGATTTCGCGACGGGCAAACAGATCATTAAAAGTAGCTTCCACGTCTTCGGATTGGCTGGCCACTTCGTTGACGTCGCCGCCTTCGGGCAACTCCAAAAAACTGATCGTAATTCCCGGTTTTAGTTCCATCAACTCGGCCGCTATGGCTTCCGTGGCTTTGATGCCCGCAGCGTCGTTGTCCAGGGCAAGGATGATCTCGCGCAGGTCTTTGAGTTCTGTGATGGCGGTTTTGTGTTCAGCCGTCAGACCGTTCGTTCCGTAGAGGGCTAGGATGGCGTATAGGTCCAGCTTGAACTCGTAGCGGCGGATGCTGGCCGCGTCGATCACGCTTTCGGTCAGGATCAGGGTTTTGGTTGTTGCGTCTGGGTAATATGGGTACAGTCCTTTGCGCCCGGCGGTGTAGTAATGGCCGCTCCCTTTAATCGCCCGACCGTAAAGGCTTATCACTTTGTTGCTCTTGTCCTTCAGCGGTAGGAGGATGCAGCCTCGGCCCCACTTCTCCTTTGTCTTTTGGGTCTTGTAGCCGATGGCTAAAAACTCGTGGTATTTCAGTCCGCGACCTTCGCAGTAGGCTTTGGCGGCGGTGTGCTTTTTCATCGTCTCCAGACTAGCGGCGTAGATGGCCGTTATGTCGAGGGCTTCCGATTTGGGTGTGGCGGGCGTTACTGCGGGGAGGCTTATTGGTTGGCCGATCAGGTCTTTAGCTTTTAAGATCGCTTCTCGTTTTGTGCTGGCTTCCATTTTCATGATAAAATCGATAACGTCTACGCTTTTGACTTCGCATAATCCGGCGAAGCAGTAGGCGGTGTTGGTGTCGGGGTAGATCTTCATGGAAGCTTTGCCGTCCTGGTGGAAGGGGCATTTCATCGAGTCTCCTTTTCCGGCTTCCAGGCCGTAGTGGGCCAGGACGGTAGTGATGGAGAGGGCGGATTTGATGGCGGGAATGGTCATATTTGGCTGTTTTCAGTTCTTTTTTCAAATGAAGAAAAAATTGAACCTGTAACTATCAGACACAAACATACCCTTTAAGACATTAAAGTAGCGAAAGTATTGGCTTCTTTTTTATCTTTTAGTTCCGTATTTTTGACCTCATCTGATAAAATCAAGCATTTTCATACCCTTTCAGACATGACAACCGGCAAAATCATCGCAGAACGACGAGAACACTTAGGACTTTCTCGCAGCCAACTGGCTAAGCAAACGGGAAGTTCTCACGTCATGATTGGCAAGTACGAACGCGACGATGCTATCCCTTCCCTCGAAGTGGCTCGTAAGATCGCCGAAGCTCTTGATGTCAGCCTGGATTATCTCGCCGGTAAAGACTCAGCTAAAAAACTGAACAGTCAGAACCTGCAACGGCTCGCGGAACTGGAACTACTAGCCGGTGATAAAAAGAAGATCCTCTACGACCTGATCGATACTTATATCCGGGATGCTAAAGTGCAGATGACTTACACGCGAAATTAATACCATTCATTTTATAGAATCCGTAAAAACACGGACATCATTCAAGATAGTATCAACAGGATTAACCCCATCATTTTTCCACTCTTTCTTAGCTGCATCTACACTTTTAACCGTGCCTACTACAGCATTTCCAAATCCAATACTAACATAGAGGAAAGCTGCCACTAACAGAATGCCAATACAAGCTACTCCTAAAAGTATTCCTAAAATGATCGGGGCTCTGTCTTGTTGATTATTAATCATTGCAATTCTCTGTACATTTTTGTTCAGTATAGCTGATTACAACTTTACCTTTGAATGAAACTCCACTCTCAGAAAACTCAAAGTCTCCAACACTACCTCTGTAAACATTTGTGAATTTTCGAGAATAGGTTTCACCTTCCGAATTAGTTGCTTCGCTCTCTGAACCATCTCTATCGTAGAACGGGGTCAATATTCCTGCATCATACATTTCTTGTACCGAATTTAAAACGAAGTTAACTTGGTTATTCAGTATTTTTTCTTCGTCAGAAAGTAAATCTGCTTCCTCTTGGCTACCCGGTGTCATAGCCTTTTTAGCAGAATTTAATCCAATTCCGAGTCCAATTCCAGGAATAACAATGCCCCCAGGGCGGTCTGCTTTAAAAAAGGCTTCACCATAGCTTGACGATCCAAAGTCAGAAGCGGCAGTCCCAAAACCATCACTTTGGCTATAGCTTCCAGAAACTCCATTTCCGTCATTAGTAAATAGCTTATAGTCAACTCGATTCTGATTTCCAATATCAAGTTGAGCCTCACCAGCGACAGCGAGAGTACTTCCATCACTTCGGTTCATCATTCCAATAAAATTAACATTCACTTTTTGTAATCCGTGAAGGTCAATATTAACTATCGGGTCATTCTCAGCATAATTATAAGTCGATACATGGGGAAATTTGTCAGCGATCGGGTCAACCCCGGTGAAGCGTCCTATGGCAGGATCATAATATCTGTACCCATATGCGTACAGTCCTAATTCCTCATTGAGTTCCTTCCCATTATACCGATAATAATCCGCCACTCCACCAGCCACGGAAAGCCCGCTAATCTCCATACCAAACGGATAGTAAGCAAGCGAAGAAAGCTTCAACCCGTTAATACTCCCATTGTCCTGAAAAGTAAGGCGCACGTTACCAAGGTGGTCCTTCAGGCCATACTCATACTTTGCTGGGCCACCAGCGTACAGAATACGCCCTTCCTCGTGGCGTACGGCGTGCAAAACACCGCCCCGGAATTCCAAGGCCCCGATATAGTCCACTGTACCACTGGGCATTACCTGTTTAAGCTTACCCCCCGTTGCGTCGTAGGTAAAAGTAACCGTGGAAGTACCGATCTTACCCGTACTGGGCAAGTTTAGGTGATTGTAAGTAAACTGGGAAAGGTTGCGGTTGGTCTGCGCGGTAAGGTTACCCCGCGTATCAAAGGAAAAAGATCCCGTAGTAGTCGTTGTAGGCAGGGTAAAGCCGCTGAGCTTGTCGGCTACGTCCGTTACGGAAACCAAGCGGTCTTTCAGCAGGGGATCGTAAGTATAAGTCAGGTTATCGATCGTACCGTAGGTGTTGTTGCCGAGTTTACCCGCCCGCTGCAGCGTTTTGATGTTGCCGTTCAGGTCGTAGGTAATGTTGCTGACCGAGTAGCGGTTGGTGCTCGCCCAGGTCGTGGCGTTTGCCTGCTCGCCTTTATAAGCAGCGGCCGTCAGGCGGTTTAAACCGTCGTAGGCGTAGGTACTTGCCTGGGCTTTGCTGCCCGCCTCACCGCTGGTGCGCCACTTCACTGCGCTGATGTTGCCTCCGTACTGGGCTACGTTGCCTCCCGACGGAGCCATTATTTCGTCGTAGTACAAACGCATAGCGAACAACCGACTGCCCCCGGAAGCTTGCTCCGGGTCGTTGATGGCGCGTAACCAGTCGTTGATGGTATAGGTCAGGCCCACGTTCTGCAACGGAGTGCTTGAAGCGTTGGCTCCCAGTCCCTTTCCTGCAAGCCGATCCAGTTTATCGTACGAAAGGGTGGCAATCGTTTTACGAGTACCTCCGTCGCCGACGCGGTGGTAAACGGCCAGCGAGCGTCCACGGTGATCATAGGTTCTTTCCTCGTTGAAAACTGTGTTCGCGTTGGAGTTCGTATGCCTGGAGCGAGTATTGCTGCCAACAAAATCGTACGCCATCCAGCGGTTGTCTGTGCCGTTGAGGTGGTTGGCCTCGATGGTATAAATTGGCCTGCCCCGACGGTCGTAAAAAGAAGAAGCCGTCAGGTACTTTGCTGGAGCGGCACCGAACGTGGTCGGGAGTACGGCCGTCGCGGTGTACGTAACCTGTCCGCGTAGGAAGGGATAGGCGGTACTGGTATAGTGTACCGCTTCGCCACCGGTGACTGCCGTATAGGTTGCTTCATCGCCACCTGTGTTGTTGTAGTTGTAGTCGTCGTACTTAATCGCGGTATGTACCTGAACGCTTGCGGTAGGAAAACTGCTTGAAGTAGAATAAAAGTAGTTAGCGGTACTATTTTCCGTCTCAAAAAGACCGTTTGAAGTCGTCGGGTTCGTAGAACTGGTGTAACTCCCCGTCATTATGGGCCGGCTTAGAATATCGTACTTCGTAAAGATGTTCTGGTTTCCGGGGTAACGGGTAAGAACCGGCCTGGCCAGGCGATCGTAGAAATAACTGGTGGCTGCGGTTTCCCCGGGCTTTTGGCTGGTAGCCAAGAGGTTCAGGTTACCGCCATAAGTGTAGCGGTAGCTATTTTGCAATACGACCGGGGTACCTATATAGTTGAAGCCAGGTCCGTTACTTTCGGTGGCTCCCGCGCCCGCCGGGGTAATTATTTGTATTACCTTGTCCAGCCGATCATAGATATAGTACGTTTTATTTGCACCAATACTACTCATTATTTTTCTCCCGAATTTGTCGGTAGCTTCGACGCTGACGCGACCGTCACCGTCAGTTACTTCCACAACGTGCAGGGATCCTACGTTGTAGTATTCCCCTTCCGATTCAAATTTTCGCACCTCGCTCGAAGTGTTGGTTCTATAGACAATGGTGGTAGGGTGCGTACTAAAATTGGCTCCGGCTAGTTTGCGTTGCTGAGCGCGACTCAAAGGGGACGTTTCGAGTACTACCTCCAAAAAGGCACGATTGGCGTCGGCGGGGTAAAGCGTTTGGTAGAATTGTTGTTGTAGGGTAAGGCTACTCATTTGCAAGCTTCCGTTCGTACCGCTTTTTCGGAAAGGCAGGTAAGTGGTAGCTTCTCGCCCGTAGGTATCGTACTGATGAAAGAGAACGACGTCCCAACCGTCGGCGGCACTCCCCCGGCTTATCATTTGCAGGGGACGACCCAGACCGTCCACGTAAGAGTGATCGTGCGAGGCGGAAGTCGTAGTGAGCGCTGCTGCTGCGGATACGGTGGTTACTCCCGGAAAGCGCGGGGAATGAGTAACAACCTGGTTGACAAAGTTTCCGGCCCCGGCGGGTACCTGGTAAGTATACTCCATGGCCTGAAGGATGTTACCGTCAAAATCCCTGACTTCCGTCAACCGATCCAAGGGGTCATACTTGAAGCGTACAATATTCCCGTTGGGCTCCCCTTTACCGGACAGGGTGCGTTTTTGATCGTGATAAGTAGCCGTACTCATCAGTGAGTTGACGGGAAACAAACGAACTTCATCCAGGTCCGCTGTGGAAGTAAGTCTTAGCGTAGCACCGTTCGTGGGTGTACATTGGTACTCGAAATACACCCATTGCTCCGCATCTGGAGGAGAAGATTTCAAGATCGGAGTCCCCGCACCGGTCAGCGATAAGGTAGCGGCGGGGTTACTGGTTCCGTTGCGGACATAGCCACTTATGATGCTTGGGGTAGCATCTGCGGTTATAAGTTTCGTAACGTAACCATTCCTTAGAAAATAATCGCCTACTTTGGCCTTATTGGAAATCCCCTCCTTAACCAATTTGGCTGGAGACGAAATAATCCAGTTTCCATCGGCAAGGGTAGGTTGCCCGACCGTTCCTGGTCTTTCGAAACTGGTAAAAGCAATTTGCGTGGATTTCGCGTTCTGCACTATGGCAATTGGCATACTAGAACCATGCCCGTAGACAATTGAACTGGGTACATCGAATTCCCGCTTAGCCTGCAGGATGTTACCCGTGGCATCGACCAGCTCTACTCTTTCCCTCACTACGACGGGATTGGTATAGTATTTTTCCGACGAAGTCCGGGGAGAGATAAGGGTACCCCCAGAGGAAGGAATACCCAACTGAGCACTAAAACGTTCATAAACGGTGCTGACTTCGTGAACGGTAACGTTATTGACCAACCGCTCTTTTTTGATCGGCACCGCAACCATATTGCGTAGCAGCATTGTGGCATCCGTAGCGTAGGAATACTTCTGGCTGACGATTTCGCCGTTACTATTTGTGGCCGTAACCAAGGTCGGCTGACTGACCGCCGTATTTCCGTACTGAAACGATCTCACGGAAACCACGGTTCCGTTTGCCGCCCCCGCCGATGTATAGTAAAACTGCTTGTCGGTAGTCTCGGCAACGTAGCGCCAGTACTGCTTCAGGTTGTAGTGCTCCAAATGCATTTTTGTCCCAAATACGGTCGTGGAGCTTTGACAATTTTGCAGGCCGTCATTGTAGTCCATCCAGACGTAGTTCGCGTTGCCGGGAAGCACGCAAAGATAGTTGCGGCTATCCTGAGTCATATCACTTTCCACCGCGAAGAAAGGGTGAAGAGCGTGGCGACGGGTTTCGTTATTATCCGAAGCGTAGCGGTACTTTTTCTCGTGCAGGAGTTTACCCGCTACATCGTACTGCACTATCTCCGTTAATTCTCCGTTGGTTTCGACGTAGCTGAAACGGTCAAAATTTTGAAGGTTCTTATATTTATACACCATTTTACCGACATGCTCTTCTGTAACTTGAGAATAACCGACGTGAAAACCTTCGTCCGACCCCATTTGCGAGCGAGTATTCGCTGAAATAAGCTCGTATGTGCAATAGATATCGTAGTTGTCTACTCGACAACCACCCGGCTCGATACCAGAATCTTGAACAGGAATCTGACGATAGTATTCTTCCCTATGAAAATCCAACTCATTCAGCAGTATACCGGTAGATTTTCCATCTGGATAAGTGTAAGTATAATTTTTGGTGAAAGCGGCGACTCCAGTTCCGGTAAAACTTCTGATACTCCTTATCCTAAGTCCCCCGACATATCGGTCGTTGTACGGAGGACAATCTCCCCTAACCTTATTTGCCTCAAAAGTAAAGTCCGTGAATCCTCCGGTCGGATAAACTATTTTTTTGAGCGAAGCCGAGAGAATATTAGTGGCGTGGGTTGTGCGAATCGCTCCGCTGGGATTTATAGTCTGGCCCGAGCAAGTAGTAAACCTAGGAACTAAACCGCCAGAATTAGCGGCACCATTGTAATACCCCCAAAAGTCGATTGCTTTTGTCAAACCAGTATTACTACGTGCGTAGTACTCAAAAACGTACGGCTTTTTCTCCGGGCCCGAGTCGCTTCTCTCTTTCACTCCGAGAAGACTAAAGAACATTGTGTTTAGAGCACTATAAGTCAACGCAAAGTCTTTATACCTCGCCGAATCCCTGCCTCCGTGAATTATTACGTTATCTAGCCTGTGCTGCTGAATTTTCACCGGGTTGATCCCACCGGCTACAGTCAGTTGGGTCTGTGAGATATTGAGGCTGACTCCGTTTATATATTCACCGCCACGGTAAAGGCTGGCTTTACTCAGGTGCCATTTGTTGGAAATGTGGGTTTGGCTACCCCCGGTGAAATCACGGATAGTAATTCCGCATGGTTCTGTCAATGGCGAGCATGTGCCGGTTTGTTGCTGGGCCGTTTTTACAAGTTTCCGACCGTTCCCCTCTCCGGCAATAGCGGGAATAGGGTAGCTACCACCGAACCGGTAGGTCAAGACAATGCGTTCGGTTCGGTTAGGGTTTTCAATGAGGGTCAGATACCAGCTACAGGCATCCTGATTCGGAGGGTCGTTGTAGGCTCCGGAAGGTGGAAAAGTGGTGGTCGCAAGCTCGATCTTATTGAAAGTGTAACGTACACCCTGCTCGGAAACGACCAAAAAAGAGTTCACCATTCCGGTTGTCTGGTCAAACGTCGGCGTGATTTTTAAATCGTTGGATTCTTTTTTTACAATTGAATTGGATGGGTTAGGGCTGTCAAATGCGGTTGGAAGTATGTAAAACTTACCCGATCCGCCTGGCATGTTATAGTAGTAGTGATCGGGCTGAGACTCCAGGCGGTTGTGGTAAGCAATGTCGTACATCCAGGTGTAGAATTCCATACCGGTAGCCGTATAAGTTCTTAACTTATTGACCTTGTCACGAGATGCCACGGAGTAGTAGTTGTTTTTCTTATCGGAATTGCCCTGTACGGACTGCGTGATCACCCCGCCAGCTTCCAGGTTCCAACCGGACCCGACCCACGTGGGAAGTTGGTTGGCACGGATTCCCGAGCCGTCGTAGCGCAGCGTTACTGGAAGCGATATTTCGGCTCCCTGGACAGTGTGCAGCGGAATGCTGATGTCAACGCTACCAGTATAAAGATTAACGGGATAATCACCGTACTTACCAAAAGCCGCCGCCTCGGGTGAAACGGGAGGTGTGAAACGATTCTGGAGAAAGGACGCGTACTGGAACTGTTGATCGGTATCGTAGGTGTTGCCTTGAGCTTGAACTTCAATAGTCAGCAGCAGTACGCCCGCCAGAATGATGAGTATTTTTTTCATTAAGTAGTGATAACGGGGTCTTAACGGGAAGGGTGATGAACGATGAAGGAGCGGGTAACCAACGTTTTCTTCGAAGAAGACAACCTGCACTGGTAAGCTCCGGCCGGATACTGGTTAACGGCTATCTCGTATCTTGCGGGTTCAGTCGAGCTGACTCTTTTGGAGAATACCAAACGACCGTCGGTACTGTATATCCTGATATCGTATACCTCCGCGTTGTTCAAACTACGTGACCACTTTAGGGTAATTTCTTCGGACGCCGGGTTTGGAAAAATGATCATCTCGTGCAAATCGTCGGGCAAAGCTTTTGGTACCGGTGGTAACTCGACCAAAGATTTTCCGGGAATCTGATCAAGTTCCGTCGATAGCCTGAATACCCCCATAGCGTGAGTGCCGCAGTAATAAAATTCTCCGCTTTTGGTTATGCTCCAAACTTCGGGGTCAAGTGTTTGGGGGCCAAGTTGGTTTTGTTCATCCGTCAGTACGCCGTTTCTAACCGAAGCCTGAACCAGCATATCTTTCTCTTCATCGAAATACAGCGCGGGAACAAGCTGCCTTTCTGGAGCGGAACTCTGAGACGGAACCCTTGTCGGGTTATTGGGATTGTTCAGTTTGACTTCAAATACCCCACTTCCCGTAGTACCGACATAAAAACTATTCCCTCGGGCCGGAACCAGGCTGGTTATGGCAAAGGGAGTAACGTTGTCCGTTCCGACCCAGGCACTATTTCCTTTTTTGTAATAAACGCGCCGATCCGATCCCGCTACCACGAGATTGTTCAGCGAGCTGATGGAGTAAATGGAGGTTCTCACCGTGTCCTGGCCGGGAAGGGAGATTCGCTCCCAGTTGCCGGGCTGTCCTCCGTAACGGTACAGTCCCACGTTGGAGCCGACAAAAATATCGGACCGATGCACGTGAACGGTGTGGAAAACCTGGTCGGATGGTGCCTGAAGGTTCTGAAACTGCCCCAGAGGTAAACTCAGTGCGAAAACGCCATCGAACGCACTAACGTAAAGTTCACCGCCGCCATCTGCTAAATCGGTCACGTTGTAGGGCTTAATTCCCGTTCCGGCTGGCACGAAAGAATCGAGGGTTTCCTCAAGATAAAAAAGACCTCCACCAAGATAACCCGCGTACAGTGCATCTCCCGTTTTGAGAAGCGTAGCGACGGGAGCACCCTTTGGAGACGTAACGCTTCGCCAGGTAATAACCTGGGCAGGAAGCGATTGACCAAAAACCAGGGCCATTAATAGTGCGGTGAATACTGTTTTCATAGGTAAGTGGTCCCGGAATGAACAGCATGATTGTTAATGTATCAGGAGTGCCTTAATCCAGGTTTACAACAAAGTTAGTACGGAATATTGAAATCAAGTGTTTTTTTTTTCGCCACGAAAAATTTTTAAATGCCTCAATTATAATTTACTGAAAAACAATTCATTAAGACACCTCTTGGTATCCGTTCAAAAGCTAATAGAGGTAAAATCTCCCGATAACACACAGCGACGGCATTGAGCTAGCGACGGCATTTTCGGCTCTGTGCTGATACGACCATTGATGTAGGCTTACTGTAATGGTGCCCTCTTCAATTCTCATCTACAAGCCCCATAAGTCCCAGGGCATCCTTTATTTTCTCGACTACCGTCGCATCATCAATCTCGTTTTCAGGATAGCTGCCATGGTCGTAGTTGACGTATTTCACTTTTGTTTCGTTGAAGGCACTGAAGAAGCAGAATGCTTCGATCTCGTCGTGGTAGTCGACCAGAGGGATCCATGGTATCAGGCGCTGGTTAAACTCGAGGAAGAACCTTCCCACTACATCTTTTCTTCTTTCTATTTCTACCGTGGGTAAAGTAGAAAGACCACCGCGGTAATCCGTAAAGTATACCTGATAGCTTCCTTGCTGGCGCCGCGATTCTTTCCAACCAAGTAGTCGAATCGTTTCAAAAGCTCCCACTAGCTCGTAACGAATACGTTGCAGGAGTAATTCTAACTCTTTCAACCTTACCTCCGCGCTTTGCCCTTTTGATAGCCCTCCGTGACTACGTCTGTTTCTTAAGGAGCGAGCTTCGTCAAGGGCTTCGATGAAATTCTTACTCCTAACCAGCCCCCGAATACTCTGTGGAATAGAAGACAATTTATTATTTACTTCCTCTTCCTCTGCTTTTACAAAGTTGGACAGCATACTCAAGGCAGAGGTCCACGTTCCAAAGGTTACGGAAAACTTACGTTTAGGTTCACCCTCCTCATTAAGTTTAAGCTTTCGGGTAACTACCTCTAAATCATAACTGGATTGTTCAATGAGACTTAGCACCACTGTAACGATGTATTGAGCACAAGCTTCAAAGAAATGGTAAAGATGCTCGCTGCGCTCTGCCACGCCTCCGGCTGCAACGTACCTGTTCAAGATAAGCGCCAAAGGCGTATGCATACGGGATATCCAGTAAGATTGATCGTTGCTGTTTCTTAGCGCATTTACCCGAGCCTGAAGTTCATTAAGTTCAACTCCTTCCTCCCAGATACTGTCGTTTAATGTAGTGGCCTCTTTTTGTAACAACTCCGCCGCTTCAACGACCTCAAAGGCTTTTACCTGATCTGCAATAGGAGGCAGGAAGACTTGAAATTCATCTAACTGATCGGCGGTTATGATGTCCTGAAATATAGAGCTCTTTTTGGGTAGTGCTGCCAGCGCCAGTTGATTGATGGGAGACTCCCAGTAGAGTCGGAAGTAAGGATAGAATACTTTGAGTTCGTCAATTGGTATTCTGATTGTGAACATGTTAGAGAACTGAAATTCATGTGTCATATCGGCTACCGTTGCTTCGCTGAGTATACTTTGGCTACTGGCATGGATGAACAATACGTCCAAATCATCGTCATGCTGTTTTTTATAAAGGCCGCTCAAATTTCTGCCCTCAATTTTTTCGCCCAATCGTAAATAGTATGACAATGGCCTCCCTGAGTATTTCTGTGTCTTGGCTATTTTCTTAAGACGGCCGGCTGTCAGCGTTTGACCGACGCTTATAAAGCCACGATGATGCACCCGGCTACCAAGTTCTGGCTGATCTTTAGACTCCTTTTTGTCGAACAAGTTACGCATCAATTCCTCATTGTGATCGGCGCTATCCTTAATTTCTCCGATAAAGACAAAGTCAGTTGGCACCTTAGATAGCAGTGCAAGCATCTTCGGTCCCTTGTCCCATGTGATGTGTCCCCATTTATTCAACCACAACCCCGAAGAGTCTAAGACAACGTATGGTTATTAATTATATGTGTTTGG
>ENA-ORXT01003157-ORXT01003157.1-marine-metagenome-genome-assembly--contig:-NODE-3157-length-18549-cov-7.899307_pt1 | contig 18549 bp, 17 predicted proteins | sample MGYA00237868_ERZ511482 | MGnify/ENA metagenome assembly ERZ511482 | reverse complement strand
CGTTCTTGAGCGTGATCGGTTGGAACCATCCGATCGACGATCGGCCGACCGTGAGCTTCCCTTTGAAGTCCGACATCGCCATGTCGATCGCATAACGTTCCAAACCCATCATGGTAATTAGATTGGGGAGTGCCAACGCCAACAGCAGCAAGATCAATAGCACCCAAGGCCATCGTCGACGCTTGGTGCGCTGTTCTTGGCGCAGTGGGGATGGAGAATCGGTTGAGGCGCGAGGGGATGGGTTGCGTTCCAACATTACGGCTTCCTTGCCTGTGGGAATCTGATTGAATTCCAGTGGTTTGTCATTGCTGAATTTTAGAATCAGCCGTTTTAGCGATAGGGGCTTGTTGATTAAGTGAGCCGTTTAGGCGTTAGCCTCGGTTTGGTCATCGCAAAACCGGGGCTAGAGCCCAAACGGCTCACATTAAAAATCGAAAGCCGACTTAATCAACAAACCCATAGCCACGGTTACGGCACTGAGAACCGTGGCTAACGCCCAAGCGGCTAATGGTTTAGCTTGGACATACCATTAGAGGGAAGCCGAGTCTAGATTCTGGGCAGGGGTGGGGACAGAGAGATTGCGTCTGCTAGCTAATCAGTAGTTGATCCGAGCCATCGCCGGTTTCCCACATCCGCCGGACCTCTCTAAGTCCGTAGCAGCAAAGATCGAAACGGTCGCTCAAACGTTCTAACAGGCTTGCAGGCGGTAAGTCCTCACGTGCCGATTCGATTTCGCTGGCCATTAAATAGGACCGTTTTCCGAAGGAACAGTAGGTTTCAAATTTTTCTCCCCCGTCGGATTGCTTGAGTGCTTCGGGATAAACGCCAGCCCAGAATAACGTGAAATCACCGATATGCTGGTGAAGTTCGCGGCGTGCGTCGCCTAATCGAGAAGATGCTTCGAGGACCATTTCGGGGACGCTGAGCAATCGGCGTCCGCTGACCCCCCGGGCACGGTGGACCACATCGTTGTGGACAAACCGAATCAGCAAACCACTGACATAGTCAACCAACGGCGGATCGACGATACCTAAATGAGACTGAAACGTTGCTTCGGCGATGCCAGAAAAGTAACGATTGACGGCAAGATCAGTGTCTGGATCCATGACGAAGCTCCGGAAAAAAAACTCCTGTTGTTGATTCGCTACTTCAACTTTAGTCAGATAGTCAGAAGTAGGTCAAGTGAAAAATTTTTATTTCACCACACTATCAGCAGCGTCATTGTTCTTAATTTCGTCATCTTCAGGCACCTGCGGCGTTTGGCTGGTCCGCGCAAAGTCGACTCGGTTGCCTTTGGTGATCTCTTCGATCGTTTCAGCTATTTCGGAATTAATTTTTGGCACGACTTGAATGTTGCATGGCAGTGAAACGGTGAAGGTAGAGCCTTTTCCAACGACACTTGAGAGCCTGATTTCGCCGCCCAGCAATTTGCAAAGTTCTTTCACGATCGACAGCCCCAACCCGGTTCCCGATACCTCACGCGTGAGGCTGTCTTTGCCGATCGCGGATGGGCCCTGACGAAATTTTTCGAAGATGATTTCTTGATCGGATTCCGCGATCCCGACGCCGGTGTCTTCAACGGTCAGAACGATGCGGTCGGTTTCATTGTCGTTGACGCGATTGGCGGTTACGGTAATCCGCCCGCCCTCGGGAGTGAATTTAATCGCGTTGGAAATCAAATTGGTCAGAATCTGGCGGAATTTTATTTTGTCTTGGAAGAGATTAGGATCGGTAACCTCGGGTTTGAAAACTAGCGCGATGCTTTTCTTCTCAGCTAAATTTCGCACCATGTCGCACAGTTGACGGATCAATTGGTTGACGGGAAACTCGCTGGGACGAATTTCCATTTTCCCTGCTTCCAGTTTGGCCAGATCAAGGATGTCATTGATCAAATCCAGCAACAGTCGACCCGAGTTACGAATGTTCTTCGCGAAACGAACCTGTTTGCCTTCCAAGCCTTTGGCGTTCTCAAGGATCTCTGAGAATCCGATGATACTGTTGAGCGGCGTCCGCAGTTCGTGGCTCATGTTGGCCAGAAATTCGCTTTTGACCTGGTTCATCTCGTACAACTTAAGATTCAACTGCGCCTGTTCATCTACTTTTCGATCGAGATCGTCGTTGACGCCGCGCAGCTCGGTCTGTGTATCTAAGAGATGACGTACCATGCGATTAAACGATTTGGAAAGCCGTTCGAATTCGTCGCCGGTGAACAACTCTGCTCTGACGTCCATTTGGCCGCGGCTGATTTCGTCGGACACATCTTGTAGGTGCTTGAGGGGTTTCATGATGACATAGCGCACGATCAACCAGCATGCAAGAACCGAAAACACTGCCGTGACGATCGCCACGGAAATAAGGATCGCTCGATTGCGCGTGATCGCGGATTTGGCTTGTTCGTAGTCCAGTTTGATTCGAAGAAACGTCAGCGGAGCCTCTGAACGTGCCTTATAAACGATTTCTTCGACTTCATCGGGACTGGCAGATTCGATTTGCGTCAAAAATTCAACGGAATCCCCTTGATAGTCGTGGCACCGAATACATTTCTGTTTGAAAATGACGGGCGCATAATAAACGTATTTTTGGTCGAAGGTAAAGTCATCCTCGATTTCCGGATCGATGGAACTAAAGTCAGAAGGTTTCAGAGACTCGGGAGAATCGGAAGTCGCTGCGCGGTCGATCCCGAGCGCGGCCTCTTTCATGAGGCGATTGTAATAAGTCTGTTGTTCGGTCGCTGCGCCGGAGATTTTCCGAAGTCGATCTACTTCGTTTGCTTCGGTGGCAAGTTGCGGAGTAATTTGATTTCGGCTGTAGGAATTTTCAAGTACGATCGTCTGCGCTTCGTACTGAGTCGTTTTTACTTCGGTGCTGATAGCTTCGTATATCTCCTGCAGCGACGACTGATTCGCGTCGGGGTCTTCTTTAAACTGAACGCTGTTGAGATGCGTTCGAAGCATGAAGTCGCTAACGAGTCCTTTGGCTTTGTCGCGCGTATTGCTAAGGATCACGTCTTCAGTGACACGGCTGACCCAGAGAAACGAACCGGCGATCAACAGCAACAGGCAAACGCCGAACAGGATGAGGATTTTCCTCTCCAGGCTCGATTCGCCAAGTATGCGTTTGATGCCGCGATAAGACATGAAGTTCCACGAGAGATGCTTAGAGGTATTAACTAATTGTACGAAGCGGCGAATATAACATCAACGCGTAGCGTTAAATTTCAATCGGATCACGTAGGTCTGAAGCATAAGGAATATGCACGAAATCATATCCCGATTTAGCCCTAGCGAGGCTTGGCAGAACAGGCCAAGTTCAATGACAAATTCATCGCAGCCATGAAGCACTTACTATCTCACTTTTGGTATCTACTCAGAGCAGCGACGACTTTATCAATTGCTATTTGTCATTGTTCATTTTTCATTTGTGGGAAGCAAATCCGGAACTTTATCCGTGACTAAACCTTAGTTGCAGCGGCGAGACGCTGCACATCCGAGGCTACATCATATCCTGCGGATCAATGTCGACCATCCACTGCACGTCGTCGATGGGTTTGATTTTTGTTTTTGCTCGCAGGATGACAGGTTGGAGAACGCCTTCGGTCGTGGTGCCGATGAGCATGTGGAAGCGATAGAATCCGCGCAGTTTTTCTGCGGGAGCCACGGAGGGGCCAAGGACCTCTACAGCCGTTTGCAAATCGGTGGCCGCCACGTCCAGCGATTCGGCGATGTGTTCGGCCATCTGTTCCGCTTTGGATTGGATCGGACTCTTCACGACGATGCGCGCCAAAAATCCAAACGGCGGGTAAGCAAACTCTTCGCGCACCGGCAATTCGGCATCCGCGAACCCGACATAGTCATGGCGCGTCGCGGCGATGATGGTTTTATTATCGGGGTTAAACGTTTGCACCAAAACGCGGCCACCTTTTTCACCACGCCCGGTCCTGCCGGCGACTTGGGTGACCAATCCAAAGGTTCGTTCGGCGGCGCGGAAGTCTGGCAGGTGCAGCGCGGTGTCCGCATTAATCACTCCTACCAAAGTCACGTTGGGGAAATCTAAACCTTTGGCAATCATCTGCGTGCCCAGCAAAATTTTCACTTCGCCGGCGCGGAATTGAGCCAGCGCTTTTTCATGGCTGCCCGGTTTGCGCATGGTATCGGTGTCCATTCGCATGATTGGCACGTCGAACAGTTTTTGGACCTCTTGTTCCAATCGCTGCGTCCCCAATCCCGAAAACTTCATCGCCGGATTTCCGCAATCGGGGCAGACTCTTGGTTCAGGGATCGTGTGGTCGCAATAATGACAGACCGCTTTGTTGCCCTTCATGTGATGCGTCAGCGGAATCGAGCAGTCGGGGCAATACTCAACATGTCCACAACCGGGACACTGGATGCGCGTCGAAAACCCTCGACGATTCAACAGAAGAATCACTTGGCCTTTGTCGCCGAGCGCCCCGTTAATCTCCTGCCGAAGTTTTTGGCTGATAGGGCTAAAACGTTTCCGCCCGCCGAAATCTACACGCAGGTCGATTGTGGCGACGTCCGGCAGGGGGCGATCAAGCACTCGTTTTTCCAGCGGCAGCAAATGATAGGCTCCCGCTTTGGCGCGTTGCCAGCTTTCGAGCCCCGGTGTCGCTGATCCTAGAACCAGCGGCACGTTTTCATTGCTGGCTCGCCAGTTGGCGACGTCGCGCGCGTGATAACGAGGCGCTTTGTCTTGTTTGAAGGAACCATCATGTTCTTCGTCTAAAACGATCAAGCCCAGTCGAGGCGTGGGCGCGAAAATTGCGCTCCGCGCTCCGATGATCACCTGCACTTTACCGGCGGCAATCTGTTTCCAGTGCCAGGCACGCTGGGCGGAGGTGAGGTGCGAATGCAAAACGGCGACATGGTCAAAACGAGCTCTAAAACGTTGGCGCGTCTGCGGCGTCAGGCTGATCTCGGGCACCAATACAATCGCTTGGCGTCCGTATTCGACGACCTTTTGGATGGCTTGGATGTAGACTTCGGTTTTGCCACTGCCAGTGATCCCGCGTAGCAAGAACGTGCGGTGAGAATCCGCGTCGATGTGTTTTTCAATCGCGTCGTACGCCGTTTGCTGTTCGGCGTTGAGTTTGAAGTTCGCGATTCGTTGCTCGGCGCGAATCTCATGCGTCTTCTGTTGTACGCGACGAGACGTCGTCACGATCAGGCCTCGCCGTCTGAGCGTGGAGATGGGGCCTTGCGTGCAGCCAACCGTTTCGCCAAGCTCGCGCGGTGTCCAGTCTTGATTGGTTCCGGCCAGTGTTTCCAGAATCGTCTTTTGCAGCGTCGTCAATCGATGCGCGTCATAGTTGTCACGCACATCGTCGGCGAGACTGATGAACAGCATCTCGCGCGTCCCGGAATCGTTTCGCACACCCGCCGGAATGATCGTCTCGATCACGATACCCAATTCGCACACGTAGTATTCGCTGATCCAATGGGCCAGTTTTAACAGCGTTGGCGAAATCAGCGGCGTTTGATCGACGACCCGCTCGATGGGTTTCATGCGATTGGGTTTCACCGACGCGGCCAGCGGGTGGAACGGTCCGATAATGTCTATGCAGTACCCGGTCATCTTGCGATTGGATCGACCGAGCGGAACTTCGATTCGTACGCCAGCTTTCACCGCCGATTCTAGGTCAGCGGGGATCGAATAGTCGTAGGGTCCGTAAGGTTGATCCGCAAACGCGATCCGCGCCGCCAACCAGTCGTCTTGATCGTCAAGATTCCACGGTTGGGGCTCGGTTTCGAATAGTGAATTTTGCTCATCGGCCATAACGAGGAGCTTACCAAATTCGCTGAGACGTTAAATGGACGCTGACGTAAAAGCTGTTCAAAGGCTATCCAAAAGTGCCAGTTTTTGCTATTTTTCGCCTGGTAATCAGAGCTGCGCGACTCGCGCGCAAGCCCCACACCGGCACACGGACATAAATAATATGCGTATTGGGATTTTTGGCGGATCATTTGATCCCATCCACATCGGTCATCTGATCTTAGCAGAACACTGCCGTGAACAAGCGGAGCTGAATCAAGTTCTCTTCATCCCAAGCGCTGAAGCCCCGCATAAAGTAAAAGGCGCCTTTGGTTCCGACCGTCAACGTACTGAGATGATTGATTTGGCGATCGGTGGCCATCCATCGTTTCTTCGTTCAAGCATCGAAATTGAACGCGGAGGGGTAAGTTATACCGTTGACACACTTGAGCAGTTGGCAGAGCAGCGTCCCAATGACGATTTGTTCTTGATGATGGGTGGAGATTCGCTCAATGGTTTTCCCACTTGGAAAGACCCGCAGCGGATTTTTGAACTGGCGACGCCGCTAGTGATGGCGCGTCCGGGGGCTGGCGACGTAGATTTTGATTTGCTGTCGCCGTTGGTCGAACAGACGCGATTGGCTGAGATCAAGGCATTAGCGATCGAAGCGCCTTTGATCGACATCAGTAGTACCGCCATTCGCGCCGCCGCGGGGGTGGATAAGAGCTTTCGTTACCAAACTCCCAGATCGGTGGAACGATACATCCAGACGCAAAAGGTTTACCGAAATAGCAAATGAGTTGAGGCTGTTTTCTGAGGCAGACCCATCAGAGATGTTGTATGGTAAACTGTTTGGTGTTTTATACTGTCTGACAATCGGAATAATTAACGAACTCTCTGCCCGCCTGATACTGCTATGAAGCAACAAAGAAAAATTGCGACCGTTGTGCAAAAATTCTCAATTAGTGCACAACCCAAAGAGAGGGCCTATTGGTTGACACGTACACCGGAAGAACGAATGGCGGCCCTGGAGTCAATTCGAAACGAGTACCACAGTGACGATGAATCTCAACAACGACTTCAAAGAGTTTATCGAGTTATTAAACGTAAATGAGGTCTGCTATCTCGTTATTGGCGGATACGCGGTTTCATTTCATGGCCATCCTCGTTACACCAAAGATATTGACGTCTGGATTGACATGAACGATTCAAACGCCGACCGAATAATGAAGTCTTTGGAGGAGTTTGGTTTTGGTGACGTCGGTATTGAGAAAAACGATTTGCTTACCGAGGACACAATTCTTCAATTAGGCTTTCCGCCGTGCCGGATTGACATTATTACTTCGTTGTTGGGAGTGTCCTTCGCCGAATGTTTTGAAAATCGGGTAACGGCTACGATAGGTAGCACGAACGTGCTCTTTATTAGTCGAGAAGCTTTGATCGTCAACAAGCAGGCAACCGCGCGGCCGCAAGACCTCGCTGACGTTGACCACTTATCAGATGATTGATCGAACCGAGTCTACTGAGGCAGTGAAAGCCTAAAACAGCAAACGGATCTCAAAATGATGAAATACAAGGACTTTGTCCCTAAGGAAATCGAAGCTCCCGGGTTCTTCAAAGAAGGCAAGCACGAAAGCTTCGACCATGCCGTTGAAGAGGCCAATCTCTGGCTGATGGAAAACAACATCACTGTAATTTCGATCGAGACGGTTGTCCTGCCCAACATCTGGTCGAAGTGGGAGGAAGGCTCGGTCGATGCTTCTTTGGGAACCAGTTCGGATTCGCCCAGCCGCTGGCACCAGTTTCTCAGGTGCTGGTATCGCGATTAAACGGTTGGCTGCCGTTTCACTCGGCTATCGTAAATCTGAAACTTGGTGCAGATCCAGTTAGGATTGTCGAATTTCGTATGGCTTCACCGCCGTCACTTTTGGTACACTGTAAATTGCCAAATGCTTTCGAGGAAAAATATGTCCAACGAAACAAACATTTTACCAAACGTCAGCGTCTCAGGTTTGAGGGCGCTTGTTGACGCCGCACTTGCTCCCAAAGCTCAGACGCAGCTTGACGAATTACTCGCTCGTAACGCCGAAGGTAAACTCTCTGAAGAAGAAGCCAAGCAGCTCGATTCGCTTATTAAGCAAATTGACGAATTGAACCTGTTGAAAGCTCGCGCCGACTTCACACTTCGCAGTTTGGAAAAATCTGGTGATTTGTGAGTCAGTATGTTCCTGCTGACGTTAGGCGACGTGTTCGAGACGCCTTCTTTTCTTGCTGTGCCTACTGTCAGACTGATGAGGCTTTGACAGTAGCTATCTTTGAGATCGAGCACATAATCCCGGTCTCTGTAGGCGGCAAGACGCAGTTTGATAACTTGTGTCTTGCGTGTCCGTCTTGCAACCGTTTTAAGGCTAATCGCACCCAAGGCAGGACCGACGCAGACAACGAGTCCCGTCTTTTTCACCCACAACAAGATTCTTGGTCCGACCATTTCGACTGGACAATCAATGGAAATGTGGTGGTGGGCCTGACGGATGTTGGACAAGCGACGATTAACACACTTCGCATGAACCGCAAGCAGGTCGTGGAAGTACGCGCACTTTGGGTTGCCGCCGGACGGCATCCGCCTGAAAATTAGTAGGCATCGGTCCCAAAATGTTGAGATTGAATTAGCTTGCGCCGTTTGCCAGAACTTCCTAGGAATAGATTCTCAATCAATCTTGAATGTACGTGGAGAAATTGCCGATCAAATAGATCACGGGAGTATCCTTCATCAACGCGACGCTTATCCACTGCTAGCATCCACCCATTGCGCTTATCTCCTACGTTCAAGCAATCATTGCACCACCATCATTTAATCGAGGCATCTTACGTGAGCGATCATCAAGAAGCGGAACTCATCGAACTACGCAATCAAGTCGCCGAACTGACCAAGCGATTGGATCAATCCCAGCGGATGACAGCGTTGGGGGAACTCGTTGGAACGACGACGCACGAGTTCAACAATGTCCTGATGACAATTATCAATTACGCCAAGATGGGTATGCGTCACGACGACAAACCGACGCGCGATAAAGCGTTTGATAAGATCAACACCGCTGGTATGAGAGCCACCAAGATTACCAACGCAGTTTTAGGTATGGCTCGCAATCGCAGCGAACATTTCGAACAGACCGACCTCGCTGGTTTGATTGACGAAACGATGGTGCTGTTGGAGCGCGAATTGCAAAAGTACCGCATCGCTGTCGACATACAGATCGAAGAGAACTTGCCTGCGGTTTCTGCCATTGGAAATCAAATCCAACAGGTCTTTATGAACCTGCTGATTAACGCTCGCCAAGCCATGACCGAGGGCGGCGAATTGTTGGTGCGTCTCAAGCGCGACGCTGCGGCGGGGACGGTTGATCTAAGCGTCCGCGATCATGGCACCGGCATGACCGAAGAGACAATGCGAAAGATTTTCCAACCCTACTTCACCACCAAAGCGGGACCTGACGAAAGTGGCAAAGGCGGTACGGGGCTGGGTTTAGCAACGTGCAAGAACATCATCGAAGCACACGGTGGTAAGATCCGCGTCGAAAGTTCGCTGGGCAAGGGAACTTGCTTCACGCTGAAACTGCCGATCGAACCGCAAAAGTCTCCTGTCCCTGCAGCGCGCGGTATCTCAGGAGCCGTCTCGCAAATGAACACGTCGAATATCGTTTAGTCTTAGATCCAATGGGCCAGTACCCCGTTTAACGACAAGCCGGAAGGCGACTTCGTTGGGCGGGGCAAGACGAGGTCGCCTGCCGGTCGTTAAACGGGTGTAAGCTCTCTTTCGATCCAGCTAACGTTTCTTCTGACATCGTTTGCAGAAAAACGTCGAACGTTGGCATTGCACGATTCGTACGATGTCAGCTTGCTCGCATGAGGGGCATTGTTTGCCCGCGCGATCGTAAACGCGGTGTTCGTTTTGATAGCCGCCCGATTTATTTAACGCATTTCGATAGGTCCCGTCGGACAACGTTGACCCTTCGTACTCGATCGCCAACTCCAAAACTTCTACCATCCGCTGGTGAATTCGTTCCCACTGCCGGCCGCTCAAGCGATTGCACCGCGCCTGTGGGTGAACGCCAGCCAAGTGTAAAATCTCGCTGGCGTAAAGATTGCCAATGCCTGCTACCGCCGACTGATCCAAAAGCGCCACTTTCACTTCCCTACCTGAAGCCTTAAACCGATCACGGAACGCCGGCGCAGAGACGACCATCGCATCAGGACCAAGTTTTCCGCTGAGTAAATTTTCTTGGTATTGAGAATCGGTTAAACAGCAGACGTTCCCCAGTCCACGCCGATCCCAGAACAACAGTTCTTTCACCGGACAATTCTTCAGCCGCAAGCGGAACCGCAAATGTTCACTCGTTGGCGGATTGGAAATGAGCACCAGTCCCGTCATTCGGGGTTCAAAGATCACGCGATCCGCGTTCTCGGTCACAACGACGACTCGTTTGCCCAACCGATCTACCCGCTGGATCTTCTGCCCAGCGATGCGTTTATTAAGTCGATCAATCCGAGGCGTGATTCCGATCGGCCGCTTGCTGCAAGGCGTGCGTTCGGCTGCGACAATCGAGGCACCGACGATCGGTAAAATCCCGCGTCGCATTGTTTCCACTTCAGGCAGTTCAGGCATCAAGTTCTCGTTGAGGGTGAGTTTTCGGTGTAAGTAAATCAAGTTGGCCGATGTAAAATACACTGCGTTACTTAAAAACACCACAATACGGTTCAAACAGACCTAAAGGCGATAATTGACGGTTGACGTTTGGGCAACTGGATTCGAAAATTGCCGACTCTTAAATTCTCTGAATAACGCGGACACTATGGCCTCATCATTTCTTGAAAAACCCAGCCCTGACGCGGCGCTTCCCGATGACAAAGGCCGCTACGGTGATTTCGGCGGTCGTTACGTTCCCGAAACACTGATCGCTGCCCTCGATCAGCTCGAAGCCGAGTACTTAGCCGCGCGGAAGGATCCCTCATTCCAAGAAGAACTGGATGTACTTCTGCGCGATTTCGTCGGCCGTCCATCGCCGATGTATTTTGCTAAACGGCTGACCGAACATTGTGGTGGAGCCCAGATTTGGTTCAAACGCGAAGATCTTAACCACACCGGTGCCCACAAAATTAACAGCACCATCGGCCAAGCGCTGTTGACGCTGCGGATGGGGAAAAAACGAGTCATTGCCGAAACGGGGGCCGGGCAGCACGGCGTTGCCACCGCGACGGCGTGTGCCCATTTCGGGCTGCCCTGCATCGTTTACATGGGCGAAGAAGACATTCGTCGGCAATCGCCAAACGTCCAATCCATGCGAACCATGGGCGCTGAAATTCGTCCGGTCACCACCGGTTCGCGGACGCTGCGTGATGCCGTCAACGAAGCGATGCGCGATTGGATGGGCAGCGTCTCAGACACGCACTACATTCTCGGTTCGGTGGTTGGGCCTCATCCCTTCCCAATGATCGTCCGCGATTTCCAAGCCATCATCGGTCGTGAGACGATCGAACAATCCGAGGCGCGCTTTGGCCGGCTTCCCGACGCAGTGGTGGCATGTGTTGGCGGCGGCAGCAACGCCGCAGGAATGTTTTACCCATTTGTTGCGGGAACCGATGTTCCGCTGATCGGTGTCGAAGCTGGTGGCCACAACGATCAACGCGGGCAGCACGCATCAAGTTTGACTTACGGGAAACCGGGTGTGCTGCATGGCAGTTTCAGCTACGTTCTGCAAGACGAAGACGGTCAAACCGACGATGTGCATTCGGCTTCGGCGGGTTTGGATTATCCTGGCGTTGGACCCGAACACAGCCATTGGAAGAAAACGGGGCGTGTGGAGTACCGAAGTTGCCGAGACGACCAAGCGCTGGCGACGTTTGACATGATCGCAAAAACCGAGGGCATTTTGCCGGCTTTGGAATCGTCTCATGCGATCGCCACGGGAATGGAAGTCGCCAAAGAACGCGGTAAGGACGAGATTGTCGTCGTTTGTCTTTCGGGCCGCGGTGATAAGGATGCTGCCGAGATCCAACGTTTGCGTGCCGAGAGCAATAGTTGAAAGCCTGATGAAAATTGAAGGTGTTGAATTTCGAATTTTCTAATTTCCAATTTCGAACTTCAAAATCCGAAAACCAAAGTTCGAAATTCCAGTTTATTGAAACGATAAATGTCATCCATCGACGATCTGTTCGCACGCTTGAAATCCGAAGGCAAAAAAGCCTTCATGCCCTTCGTTACTGCAGGCGATCCTGATTTAGAGTTCACCAAGGATTTGCTTAAGTCGTTGGATGCATCGGGATGCCATTTGGCCGAGCTTGGAATTCCCTACAGCGACCCGATTGCTGACGGTCCAGTGATTCAAGCTTCCTACACCAGAGCACTCAACGGCGGAGTGAAGCTGATTTCGATTTTTGATATGGTCGGTCAGACTACATCTGAAATAAAGATGCCGATCGTGACGATGGTCAGCTACGCGATCATCTACCGTTTGGGTTTGGATGAATATCTTGCCCAAGCCAAAGCCGCTGGAGTTGCTGGAGCGATTGTGCCGGACATGCCCGTCGATGAATCAGCCGAGTTTGCAAAGAAGTGCCGTGACGCTGATTTCAGTCTGATCCAGTTGATCACGCCCACGACCACGCAACAACGCGCCATCGAAATCGCAAAGCAAACAACTGGTTTCATCTATTACGTCTCGATCGCGGGTATCACCGGTGAACGTACGGAGTTGCCGACCGATCTTTTGGACAATCTGAAATGGTTGAAACAGCAAACGGACCTACCGATCTGCGTCGGGTTTGGAATCAGCAAACCGGAGCATGTTGAAATGCTCAAACCGGTCGCCGACGGGATGATCGTGGGCTCAGCGATCGTCAGGAAGATTGCACAAGCCCATCCTGAAGAAGGATCGAAAACAAAAGACGAAGTCATCGCCGACGTTAGTGAGTTTGCCAAGCAAATGCTTGCTGCGACGTAGCACCGTGCCGCTTGTTTCTACGTTAAAATACGGCCATGTCCGACGCACCGGAAAAATCGCCTACCGAATTGCTCACGCAACCGGTTCAGTTCCTCAAAGGCGTTGGCCCCGCGAAAGCTGAACTGTTGGAGAAGCTAAATCTGCGCAACGCCGCCGACGTGTTGTTCTTCTTTCCGCGTTCCTATCAAGACTTCACCGTTTTGCACAACATTAACGAATTGGCCAATGAACAATTGGCCAACATTGTCGGCGTCGTCACCGATGTCGATCAGCATACGACTCAGTCGGGCGCTCATATTTGCTATGTCTTGATTCAGCAAGATAAGCACTACCTGCGTGGCGTTTGGTTCAACCAACCGTTCCAGCTGAAGAGGTTTTGGCCTGGCCAGCAAGTGATGCTCCAAGGCAAAGCCAAATTTCAGGGCGGGCGTTTCCAAATGAGTCATCCCAAAACGACTTGGATCGACTCCGACCAATCGCTGGAGGAACATCAGAAACTGCTGCCGGTTTACAAATTGACCGACGGCATTTCCCAGAAACAGATTCGCTCCATCGTCGCCAGTGTCGTCGATCAGTGTGCGGATATTGTCACCGAAGCTTTTCCGGACGATCTTCGAAAGCGCTTGGAAGTTTGTGGGATTTCAGAAGCCATTGAAAAAATTCACGCCCCCAGTAGCCACGAAGAAGTCGAATCCGCGCGGGGGCGGTTGGTTTATCAGGAGCTTTTCATTCTGCAACTGGCGCTCGCCATCCGTCGCCATCGAATTCGCACCGAAAATCAGTCGCCGGCGTTGGAGATGACGCCCAAGATCCGTGCCCGAATGCTTGGGCGACTGCCGTTTGAGCTAACGGAGTCCCAATCAACTGCGCTTGCAGAGATTGCAACCGATATGGGGCAACCCTTTCCGATGAACCGGTTGCTGCATGGTGAAGTCGGTAGCGGGAAAACGGTCGTGGCGGTTTGTGCCATGCTGTTAGCGGTTGCTCACGGACATCAAGCCACCATCATGGCTCCGACCGCGATTTTGGCCAATCAACACTTTCAAACGCTGAAAAAATTGCTGGCCAACACGCGCGTGCGGCTGGCATTGTGGACCGGCGGTGTCAAAGGCAAAACTCGAACTGAGACGGCGGAAAAAATTGCCAATGGAGAAGTCGATATCATCGTCGGGACACAAGCCGTGGTCGCATCGAAAGTCCCGTTTAAGAATCTGGGTTTGGTCGTGATCGACGAACAACATAAATTTGGCGTTAGGCAACGGGCGATGCTGAAGCAGTCAGGGCATGATCCGCACTATCTGGTAATGACGGCCACTCCCATTCCACGAACAATCTCGATGACGTTGTTTGGTGATTTGGACGTTTCGACGTTGCAACGCACCAGCGGCATCGGCCAGAAAGTGAATACGTATCTGGGCAAAGAAGAAAGTCGCGATCAGTGGTGGGAGTTTGTTCGCAAAAAACTGCGTGAAGGACGGCAAGCGTTTGTGATATCGCCTTTAGTCGAAGGCGATGATGATTCGCAGCTGAGCAGTGCCGAACGAATGTTCGAGATGCTTTCCAATGGACCGTTCAGCGACTTCCGAGTCGATCTTTTGCATGGACGGCAATCGCCTGAGGAAAAAGACAGTGCGATGGCTGATTTCGCGTCGGGCAAAACACAAGTCATCGTGTCGACCACCGTCGTCGAGGTCGGCATCGACGTTGGTAACGCGACAGTGATGACGATCGAGTCGGCCGAAAGGTTTGGATTGTCGCAACTGCATCAGCTACGTGGCCGGGTTTGTCGAGGTCAGCATCCGGGATTTGTTTGTGTGTTCGCTTCATCGGATGATCCGGAATCCAACGAGCGGTTGAAGGCTTTTTCGGAGAACGAGAGCGGGTTTGAGCTGGCCGAAATTGATTTGCAAATTCGCGGCCCCGGCAATTTATTCAGCACTCAGCAAAGTGGTTTCCCTCCACTGATGATCGCCGATTTAGTGCGCGACGCCGAGGTGTTAGCACGGGCACAGGAGGACGCGCGGTCGCTGATTGCGGGGGATCCAGATCTTCAAGACGAGCCCCTTTCTCGGTTGCGGCAGTTGGTGTTCGCGCGTTATGGGCGCGCCCTTGCGATCAGTGATGTTGGCTAATGGTAGCGTCACGGCGCAAGCCGTACGGTTTTTTCGCCGACCGAGAGATTGGTGCCTCACCGCTAAAATATGGCTGTGAAGGTCTCCTGCTATTGCTAGTGGTCTGATAGACGGGGCGCGATTTGCCGATAAAATATGTGAAAGCGCGTCATCATTAAATTCCCTTTTCATGCGGCCCAATCCATTGACTGAATCCAAGATCGAAATTCATCTTTTTACAGACGGTGGTTGCAGCGGGAATCCGGGCCCCGGTGGATGGGCTTATTTGATGCGACACTTGCCTTCGGGCAAAGAGTCCGAGCAGTCCGGTGGGCTGGAACATACCACTAACAACCAAATGGAATTGTTGGCTGTGATCGAAGGACTGGCTGCGTTAAAGCGGCCATGTTGCGTCGAGTTGTTCACCGACAGTACTTACGTCGGCAAGGGCATGACCGAGTGGATGCCCAAGTGGAAAGCCAACGGTTGGCAGCGGAAAGAAAAAGGCAAAAATGTTCCTGTGAAAAACCAAGAATTCTGGGTCCGGCTGGACGAGCAATTGGCGCGTCATAAGGTGAAATACACACGTGTCGCGGGCCACAGCGGTCACGCCGAAAACGATCGCGTCGACGAACTGGCAGTCGCCGCGTATCAGAAGTACCTGAAGTGAGCGGCAAGGCGCTAGCCGCCGGTTTTGATTGGGCAGAACTTTATGCAGACGATACCGGCGGCTAGCGCCTTGCCGCTCACAGATGCAACTCAAGCCGACATCACTTCCATCATCGCTCCAATCATTGGACCGTAGATCGCGCTGGCTAATTCCAACTCCGCGATGTCAATTCGTTCCTGATTGGTGTGTGCCAGCGCGTCATCACCGGGTCCGATTCCGATCACAGGTACGCCTGCGGCGTGAATGTGTCCTCCGTCGGTTGCAAAATTCCATACGTCGGGCGATACGGGCTGACCGGTTGCTTCGGCGATGATTGGGGTGACGGCTTTGACCAAGGCGTGGTCGGCAGCGGTGGAAAAAGGAGGGAAAATCGACGCGAAATCTTGCGTGGGACCCGGATAGGTTTTCCGCTGCTGTCGAGTAACAACGACTTCACAATCGCCGCAGTCGTTCGCAAGTTTTTCAAGTTCGGTGATGGCGTGTTTGGGCGTTTCGGCTGGCACGTTTCGCCAATCTAAGAATATGATTGCTTCACTTGGGATGACGTTGCTGCTGACTTGATCGGTCTTGTAAAGCGTTGGAGCGATTGTCGATTTGCCAAGCAGTTCATCTTCTGCCAGCGGTAACCGTTTCAGTTTCTCTAAAAATCGAGCCGCCGCGAAATGCGGGTTGATGCCTAAGTGCGGTGCACTGGCATGTGCCGAACGACCGGTAAATTTTATCTGTAGTTCGATGCGTCCACGGTGTCCAATCCGCAGCTGATTGTTGCTCGGTTCGCCCACGATCGCGGCGTCGGCAGAGAAATCTCGCATTAAGAACTTACTACCCAATCCCCCAATCTCCTCCGAGACAGCAACGGTCATGAAGATATCTCCGGCAGGCTCGACGCCCAAAGTTTTATAACATGCCGCCCCATACATCATCGCTGCAACGGGGCCTTTCATATCGACCGAACCGCGCCCCCACAAATGGCCGTCCACGATTTTCCCACTGAAGGCTGGATGCGGCCAACCGGCATCGGGGCCAGGATCGACGACGTCCATGTGCCCGTTGAGCATCACGGTAGGACCGCTACCGCCATTAATTTTTCCGACGATGTTTCCAACGGCATCGGTCCAGATGTCGTCGTAGCCAATCTTTTTCAGTTCGGCGGTAATGAGATCGGCAACGTCTCCTTCTTCGCCAGAGAGACTGGGCGTAGTGACAATCGACTGAGTAAATTTGATTAGAGCTTCGCGCTGATTTTGAGTGACGGCTGTTGTTTCGGCGAAGTTTAGCATTTCAAGTTGCCACTGCTTTTGAGATCGGATGGGAAGGATAAACGTTTGGGTGATTGCCCGGAACGGGCATCGTTTTTAATCCAGTGAGCGGCAAGGCGCTAGCCGCCGGTTTTGATCGGGCGAACTTTAACCAGACGGTACCGGCGGCTAGCGCCTTGCCGCTCACATTTAGGGCTCGTCGCATCCGCGCTCTACCCTTCGCCGAATTTCTCTCGCCACTCTTTTCCGGTTTGCTCCATTTGCGAATTGGCTCCGGTGCGGCGCATACGATGCAACCGCGGCATACCAAGCGCCCATTCTTGCATCCAATTCGCCGCGAATTCGCCACGTTCGGTTTCGTCGAAAATATTTTGCACTTCGTCATAGTTAACGACTCGCGGACCGCTGGTGCGGACGGCAAATTCGCACGTACGACTGCTGCGCCGCGAGATGTATTCCTCGATGCCAGTGCTGTCCATCACGTCGACAACTGTACGCAGTGACCGGATGGCCTTAGCGTACGCAAAATGCGGCGGGTATCCGCCCGCCACCATCGTGTCAAAGGTGGCCTTCATCAAGTGAATTACTCCGCCGTAGAGGACTTGTTCTTCGAAGTTATCGCCTTCGGTTTCTTGTTGAAACGTGACGCCAACCGAACCGACCCTGAGACTGCCGACAGATTTTGCCAGCGCTAACACCATATCCAGCGCGTTGCCGGTAACGTCTTGTTCGACCGAGATTGCCCCGTAGATGCCAGAGCCGTCAAGATACTTTTGCCGCACCGTGTGGCCGGGGCCATTGGGAACAAACAGCACGACGTTCACATTCTCTGGCGGCTTGATCGCGCCGTAGAGTACGTTGAAGCCGTGGCAAAATGCTAAGGTACTGTTCGGTTTTAAATTGTCGTGGATAGATTGGTAGTACAGCTCTGGTTGCGGCGGATCGGCCAACAGAATGTACGTCAGATCCGCAGCGGCCGTCGCCTCGCCGATCGACATCGGCTGGAAACCATCTTCAACAGCTGCCGCCCAAGAAGGGCGCGTTTTTGAGCCGATGCCAATCACTAAATCCAGCCCGCTGTCCCTCATGCACAATGCTTGAGGCCGGCCCTGGATACCGTAACCGATGATCGCAACCTTCTTGTTCTTGAGAACATTAAGGTCGGCGTCTTTGTCGAGGAAGATTGTGTTTTCCATGATTGTCTCTATTTCTGTTGTCTCAGTTTCTGATTTTAGCTGCCGCGGTATGTTGAGTAACCAAACGGATTTAGTAGTAGGGGGACATGAAAATGTTGATCGGGGTCGTTGATGATGAATTCTACCTTAGCCGCTGGATAAAATGCGTCTACCTTTTGAGAAGTGAAGTAATCGGTCAACGCAAAACTAATTCGATAGTGGCCGGCCGTCAGCCGATTGTCGGTCAGATCGGTAACACGTCCATCGGCGTTGGTCGTGCCAGAACCAATCTGTTCCCACTGCTGCTGTTTCAACTCCAATATGACGGGGATGCCTGGGGCGGGTCTGCCGATCGACGTGTCTAAGACGTGGGTGGTGATGTTGCTCATAGGTTTCATTTCTTTGAACGGTTTGTAGTACCAGCTTTAGCTGGAATTTGTGAGCGACAAGGCGCTAGCCGTCGGTTCGTTGCAACGAGTAGACCGGCGGCCTAGCGCCCAATGGCACTTCCTTTAGACGAAACGCAGGATAATCTTATCAGCCGCCACGCGATAGCGTCCGGTCCTA
>ENA-ORXT01003156-ORXT01003156.1-marine-metagenome-genome-assembly--contig:-NODE-3156-length-18551-cov-157.836906_pt1 | contig 18551 bp, 13 predicted proteins | sample MGYA00237868_ERZ511482 | MGnify/ENA metagenome assembly ERZ511482 | reverse complement strand
CAGTCAGATGACATCATAGCTAAAACAGGAGATATAGCAGGAAGAGACCATACCATCACAGAGCTTCAACAGAAGATTAAAGAACAGTCAGATGACATCATAGCTAAAACAGGAGATATAGCAGGAAGAGACCATACCATCACAGAGCTTCAACAGAAGATTAAAGAACAGTCAGATGACATCATAACTAAAACAGGAGATATAGCAGGAAGAGACCATAGTATCGCAGAGCTTCAGCAGAAGATTAAAGAACAGTCAGATGATATCATAACTAAGACTGGAGACATAGCAGGAAGAGACCAAACCATCGCAGAGCTTCAACAGAAGATTAAAGAACAGTCAGATGATATCATAACTAAGACTGGAGACATAGCAGGAAGAGACCAAACCATCACAGATCTACAAAATCAACTGAAAGAATTAAATAGTCGAGTACAGCAGCAGGAGGAGACGATCTCTACTCGTGATAGTGAGCTCTTAGGATTAAGATCAGATGTAGATGGACTGAATTTACAAATAGCAGAAAAAATAGGGTTTATATCTGATAGAGATAATGCGATCGGCGCTAAAGATCAAGAGATAGCAGAACTCAGATCACAATTAGTTAGTAGAGAAGAAGCAGTTCAAATCAAGGATCAAGAGATAGTAGAACTCAGATCACAATTATCTGGGAAGGAAGAAACGATCCAATCAAAGAATCAAGAAGCAGAGGGATTAAGATCACAAATAGAAAGTAAGGATGGTCAGATAGAAGCTAAGGATAATGAACTGGCTGAGAGGGATGCATCATTACAAAGAGTGAATGCTGAACTATCAGAAGCAAAATCAGATATAGAAGATAAGCAAGGTGTCATAGAAGATAAAACAGATGACATCACTAAGAAGGATTCAGAAATTAGCAGATTGAATGCGCTGCTGTCTCAGCTGCAATCAGATATCTCAGATAAGGATGCTTTGATTCAGGACAGGGATCATGCTATAGAAGAGAAGAATCAAGCTATAGATGAAAAGAATCGAACGATTCAAGATAAAGATAATGCCAATCAAGAAAAGGATAATACCATTAAGGAAAAGGACGGGCTTATTCATCATAAAGATGAAGAAGTAAATGAACTTAAGACTCAATTATCCGACTTGCAATCTCAGCTTGCAGAGAGAGAAGGTATCATCAATACTAAGAATGGTGATCTGGCGCGTCAAGAGGAAGAAAGAACTGAGTTAGAGTCAAAACTTGCTGTACTTCAATCAGCTCTGGATGATAAATCTAATATCATTAATGCCAAGGAGGAGCAAATCAATGACTTAGCAAATGAATCAATAACGCTTAAATCTAATATAGAAGCTAAGGATGCTGCTATAGCTGCAAAAGAAGGAGAAATATCAGAAAGAGATACTAATATCGAATCACTTACGACTCAGGTGAAAAATTATGAGACCACGATCAAGGACCGTAATCATATAAGTGAAGATCGCACTCAAGAAATAAATGACTTGAATCAAAAGCTCGCTGCGCTACAATCTGAAAATGAAGAAAAAGATATCAGTATACAATCAAAAGAAGATCAGATAGCAAACCACCAAAATGATATCGAGACTTTAAGAGTAAATATCAAAGATCAATCTACAGACATAGAGGAAAAAGATATAACGATCGAAACAGATAATCAAATCAAAATTGATCAAGCAAATGAGATAAAAAGGCTACAAGACTTACTGTCTAATTCTGGGCAGGAATCTCAGAAGGTGATTCAAGAAAAAGATGAGAAGATAAATACGCTGGAAGATAAAGTCGAGCAATTATCTAATCGACTGGAATCTACAGAGCAAGATTTAGAAGATACAAGAAAGGCCTTGTTAGACTTAGAGACATTAATAGAAAATTCTGCGGGCAAGAGGGATCAGGAAGTACTCACACTTCAAAGTCAGTGTGAAAAATTAAATGATAAGCTTATTGAGAAAGAAAAGCAAGTCGATACGCTACACACTAACCTTTCTCGAGTCGAAGTAAAATTAATAGAGGCTTCTAATGAGAAAGAGGGAGCAATAGATGAATGGGTATCTAAGTATGAGACACTCAAAAAGCAATTATCAGATAAAGAGACTGAGATGCTTGTTCATATTACGACTTTGAAGAAATTGGAAATTCAGATCGATGAAATCAAAGATGAGACTGATAATATTATTAAAAACCTGGAGGAGACCAGAGCTAATCTGCAGTCAGATATTACTACGAAACAGACTGATATAGAAGCATTACTAAAAAAATTAGAAGAGACTAGACAGAGGTATAATAAAGCAGAATCAGAATTAGAAGCGGCATGGAATGTGAAGTATAAAGATGTTGAAGATGAAGTCAAACGTCTGAGAGATGAACTCGCCAAGAAGCCGAAAGAAGTCATCAGAGAGATAGAAGTCATTAAAGAAGTACCAGTAGAGATCATCAAAGAAGTGGAGGTGATCAAGTCCATTGATATGTCTTCTTTAAAAGCTATGATGGAGAAAATGGGAACTGTGGAGATATCTCGAACAGAAGTAGAATCGAGTTCAAACGATACAAAGAAAAGTAGTACAACTTCATCTAAGAAGGTTGCTGCTAAAACGTCTAAGAAGACTGAAGCTAAGAAGGCAGCTATAAAAAAGACAAACACTAAGAAAGTCGTGGCTAAGAAAGCTGGCGCTAAGAAAGCTGACGCTAAGAAAGCAAACGCTGTGAAAGCCGTAGCTAAAAAGGCAGATACTAAAAAGGCAAATACTAAAAAGACAGTTGCTAAGAAAACTAAGGTGAAGAAGGGAAAGAAGGATGACTTGAAGAAGATAGAAGGAATCGGCCCTAAGATCAGTAGCTTATTAGTCGCTGCAGGAATAGATACATTCGAAAAGTTATCCAAGTCTAAAGTCTCAATCTTAAAATCTATATTGGAAAAGGCAGGACCCAGATTCCAAATGCATAATCCAGGTACTTGGCCTGACCAGTCAAAGCTTGCTGCCAACGCTGAATGGGACAAATTAACCAAACTACAGGATAAGCTCTCAGGAGGTAAATAATAATCAATTCAATTAAAAAAAGCCACTTCATATAATGATTGAGAAAAATAAATTAGTCGCCAAAGTAAGTAAACAAGCAGGTATATCTGTCGCTAAAGCACAGAAAGCATATGAGTGTATCCTCAAAGAGAATCCTGCATTCAGAAAGCAATCTCTTAAAACAGTAACAGCTAAAGATCAGGTAGCTGTGGCCGTCCCTGGTAAGACCACAATTAAATCAATAAAGGTAAAGGATCAGAAAGCTGTAAAAACTGTCGTCAAACAAGAAAAAATAAAAACGGTAGAAGTTACTAAGGAGGTGATCGTAGAGGTGATCGTAGAGAAGATAAAGAAGGTGGAAGTCATCAAGGAGGTGCCAGTCGAAGTGGTCAAGGAAGTAGAAGTGATTAAAGAAGTCGAAGTGATTAAGGAAGTCGCAGTCTTAGTGGACAAGCCTACAATAAAGGAGGTGAAAGTCACAAAAGAAATTCCAGTAGAAGTCATCAAGGAGATGACTTATGTCAATGAGGTATTCCAACTCGATACCAAACAGACAGAATTATGGAAGTCAAAGTATGGCAAGATAGAAGTAGAATTGAATAAATTAAAGAAAGCCATGATCGCTTCTGAATCAGAAGTGAAACTGCTTAACAAATCGGTGAGTAGCTCAATAGATGATGTCGCGAAGCTTCAGAAAGCAGTACAAGCATATGCAGCAGATGGGAAGCAAACTAAGAAATCATCTAAATCGTCTAAGGCTGGCGCAGCTAAACGAAAGAAATCAGCTAAATCAAACGAGAGTGGTGCAAGTCAACTAAAAAGATCCCTAAGTTCTCTATCAGTAGATATTTCGAATCTTAATAAATCACTTCAATCATCTGAGACTACTGTAAGTAAGCTGACTAAAGTAGACGAGTCTAATAAAATACAGATATCCAAGCTGTCAGAAGAATCCAAAACTCAGAAAGCAAGTATCGCAAAACTGATGAAGGAGCTTGCTAAGAAGCCAAAAGAGATTATTAAAGAAATAGAGATCATCAAAGAAATACCTGTAGAGGTAGTAAAAGAAGTCGAAGTCGTTAAGTCTATAGACTTTGACACACTGTCTAAAATGATGATGGAGATGGGTACTGTCGAGATATCTAAGCAAGTGGTCGGAGAGACTAGGACTTCTAAGGAGGCTACTATAGTAGAGCGAAGAGAAATAACAGAAGGTACCGAAAGGTCTAAAGTCAGTGCCAAGAAATCTGCTTCATCTTCATCTGTTAAAAAAGCAGCTCAGAAGAAGACTTCAGACAAGAAATCAACTTCTAAAAAATCTAAGTCAGATGCCTTAACTAAAATAGAAGGAATAGGTCCTGCCATATCCAAACTTCTTCATGCAGCTGGTATAGATTCTTTTAAAAAATTAGCAAGTGCTGATATAGCTGCTATTGCAAAAGTGCTTGAAGATGCTGGACCCAAATTCGCCATGCATTCTGGAGATACATGGCCAATGCAAGCTTCGCTAGCTGCCGAAGGAAAATGGGATGAATTACAGAAACTTCAGGATAAGCTTGATGGAGGTAAAAAATAATTAAGATTAAGACAAGCTAATGAGGGCCATTATTTCTAAATGAAGTAGTGGTCTTTTTATTTTTAGTAGAATTTTATACCTACCTACCTAAGATTTTAAACAGAATAAAAACGAAGCTACAATTTGCCTTTTAAGAACTTGCCTGTCTCGGAGGATTTACACTTCACTAAGCCTTCAGGTGTACCCTCATAGACCAGATTACCACCATTCACACCACCTTCGGGACCAAGATCAATCACCCAATCAGCAGACTTAATCACTTCTATATTATGTTCTACTACGATCACAGAATGCCCACACTCCACGAGCGCATTCATCGCATAGAGAAGCTTATTGATATCATGAAAATGAAGACCCGTTGTCGGCTCATCAAAAATAAAGAGAATCTGCTGGGCTTTAGCCTCCTTACCTAAATAAGAAGCTAGCTTCACTCTTTGTGCTTCTCCTCCAGATAGAGTGCTAGATGACTGACCGAGCTTTACATAACCCAGACCTACGTCGAATAATGGCTTGATCTTATTGATGACCTCTCTCTGGTCTTTGAAAAAGTCTATGGCTTCTTCTATGCTTAGACTTAATATATCATGAATATTCTTTCCGTTATACTTTACGTCCAGAACTTCTTGCTTGAATCGTTTTCCACTGCAGTCATCGCATAATAACTTCACATCAGCTAAAAATTGCATTTCCACAGTAATCTCGCCTTCGCCCTTGCAGTTATCACATCTACCACCATCCACATTAAATGAAAAATGCTTAGCTGCGAAGCCTCTGACTTTTGATAAGTGCTGAGCTGTCATCAGTTTTCTGATGGCATCATAAGCTTTAACATAGGTGACAGGATTAGATCGAGAAGACTTGCCGATGGGATTTTGATTGATCAGTTCTACTTGGCCTATCTTAGATAAATCTCCTGTAATCTGGTCGTGATCACCTAACTTGATCGTGGTATTTTCTCCCAGGTGTCGTTTTATACCTGGATAGAGGATATGCTTGATCAGTGTGGTCTTACCTGATCCAGATACTCCAGTCACGACGACGAAGCTATTCATAGGGAATGTCACATCGAATCCTTTTAGATTGTGCTGCCTGGCATTTGTGATATTGACGCTGTTGATGGTTTTTCGCCTTTGCGTAGGTACCTTGATTTCTTTCTTACCGCTTAAGTAATCTGCTGTCAGACTTTTCACAGACTTTTTTGAAAATCCCTTTAAGGTGCCATTATAGATGATGTGTCCTCCATGTATACCTGCTTCAGGGCCTACATCGATGATATGATCTGCACTTTTGATCACTTCTTCTTCATGCTCTACGACGATGACAGTGTTACCCAGGTCTCTAAGATTGTGGAGGACGGTCACCAGCTTTTCTGTGTCTTTAGGGTGTAAGCCGATGCTGGGTTCATCTAAGATGTACAGAGAATTAGTGAGATTACTACCTAGTGTTCTGGTGAGGTTAATTCTTTGAGTCTCGCCACCACTTAGTGTAGAGGATAGCCTATCCAGAGATAAGTAGGGGAGACCTACATTGACCATTGTGGTAAGTCTATTTTTTATTTCCAGCAGGATTCTTTTCGCTATCTCTTGGTCATGCTTGTTGAGCTTTAGTTTTTTGATAAATATTGATAGCTCATCGATTGGCACATTGATCAGATCTGAGATTGATTCGCCTCCTACTTTAACATACATGGCTTCTTTCCTCAGCCTACCGCCTTTACATGAAGGGCAGGTCGTACGGCCTCGATATCTAGCCAACATGACTCTATTCTGTATCTTGTAAGTCTTCTCTTGTAACTCTGAGAAAAAATCATTTATACCGTGGAAATGCTGGTTACCTTCCCAGAGTAAATCCTTTTGATCATCGTCGAGCTCGCAGTATGGTCGATGTATCGGGAAGTCAAAGTGACTGGTCGCTTCTACAAATCGATCAAGCCATTTTCCGAATTTCTCTCCTTTCCAGCACTGGACGGCTCCTTCATATACTGACTTAGCATCATTAGGGATGACTTTTCGATGGTCTATGCCTAAGACTCTTCCATACCCCTCGCACTGCTGACAGGCGCCAAAAGGATTGTTATAGTTGAATAACTGATGACTGGGTTCTAAGAATGTGATTCCATCGAGTTCAAATCTATTATTGAATGATTTTCTGGATTTACCTATGATATCAAGGATACAGTCACCTTCACTTTCATAGAATGCCGTATTGACAGAATCGGCGATTCGCTTACTGTTTTCCTCATCATCAGAAATCACGAATCGATCTATCAATACAAGCAGTTCCTCTTTGAATGATTTTATTTTCTTCTTAGCTATTTTTTTATGTTGATCTAAGAAGTCTTCAATGTTGACCAGTTCCTCCTTATAGAATACCCTGGAGTATCCTTTTTGCAGTAGTAGACTTAGTTCTACATGGACTGTCCGATCTTCATACTTGCGCTGTAGTGGGATAAATAGCTGTATTCGCTGACCTTTATCAAAGGAATTGGCAAAGTCTACTACGTCTGATACAGTGTGTTTCTTTACTTCTTTTCCCGATATGGGAGATATAGTCCTGCCTATTCTGGCATATAGCAGCCTGAGATAGTCATATATCTCTGTCAGTGAGCCTACGGTGGATCGAGCATTACTAGTTGTCACCTTTTGTTCTATGGCTATGGCTGGACAGATGCCTTTGATAAAATCTACTTCTGGCTTCTTCATGCGATTGAGAAACTGTCTGGCATAAGAAGATAGACTCTCCACATACCTGCGCTGCCCTTCTGCATAGAGAGTATCCATGATGAGGGAGGACTTACCTGAACCAGAAAGTCCAGTGACCACGATGAGCTGTTTCTTAGGAATTTTTAGCTCTACATTCTTGAGATTGTTTGATCTTGCTCCTTTGATATGGATTTCCCCCGCCTTAGATTTCAATATTTCAATATTTTTATACTTATAGTAGGGGTAAGTCGATATCTCGCCCGTCTTTAATATGAATCTGATGTACAACAGCAAATGTATGGCTTCGGTTACACATTCGTTAACATTTTATTAGGGCGTATTTAAAAATTTAAATATGTTTATTTTCAAATAGCCCTTTCATGAGAAGGAATTGTTATCTATATTTGTTTTAATCATCAATCACTTAAATTAATTATATACGGTTTAGACATTTACACTAAGAATTTTATTTAAAGACTCAAATTGACTTAGTTATGAATGTTAAGACCATAAGTGATAGGCAACTTATTATAAATTATTTAGCAGGGGACGAAAAATCTTTCGAAGTACTCCTTACCAGACATAAAAGTAGAATATACACTCAGATTTATCTCTTCGTGAAAGATCATGATCTTGCGGAAGATATTTTCCAAGAGGTATTTATAAAAATTATAGATACACTCAGAAAGGGTAAGTATAACCATGAAGGCAAATTCCTTCAGTGGGCTATGCGTATATCTTATAATCTTTGTGTAGATCACTTCAGAAGATCTAAGAGAAGAACTAAAGTATCGCCCTCAGAGACCTTCGATATATTCGATGTGTTAGAAGTGAAAGATGATAACATGGAGACGACCATGATCAAAAATCAGACATATGCTAAGGTGAGAGAATTAGTAGATATGTTGCCAGAAGAGCAAAGAGAAGTTGTCATCCTGAGGCATTATGCCGATATGAGCTTCAAGGAGATCGCTGCTTTGACAAGAGTAAGTATCAATACTGCCTTAGGTAGAATGAGATATGCTCTGATCAACATCAGAAAGATGATCGATGAAAAACATATTCAGTTGCAATCATAGTCACATATATATACGGTAGTATCTCATTTGGGATACTACCATTTTTAGATTTACAACGACTTTACTTCCTTACCTTTTATTCTTTTCCCATATTATCCATTTGCTCAGCTATTTTATCTGCTTCTGCCCTTTTTTGATCTGATGCCCTTCTATCAGTCGTGGATAATTTATATGATTCAGCCATCAGTTTTTCATATTGCTTCTGAAGTTCTTTCTTCTTGTCTTTTTTAAATAGTCCAAACATATTTTTTAGAATTATACCGTAATAACATGAGAAGCGAGTCTAAGTTCACTTACTTATCACGTGTTAATAGAAATATGTAATCGTGTATGATCTGTAGTACATGCGTCTATATCTTGTAGTACAGCGTATCCATGAATCAGATGTATCTTTATAATGCAGTTTAAGGGTGTAAAAAGTTTTTTTTATAAGAGTCACTAAGATATTAGTGGCTCTTTTTTTATGTGTCTATTTGACCAGAAGCTTATTTATATAAGTGGTTTCCTCTTTATTGAGAAGTAGAGTCTCCCATGTGGGAGATACAGAGAGAGACTGTGCAGTTCACTCACATAAGTTCTCATCGAGGGGGACATGTCGTAGAAGCGTTTAGTTGAGGCCTTAGAGCAGATGTCTTGTAGCTATTGATGATTAGAATGTTTAAATGCTTCGTTGAGCTCTTTAAAATCTAATTTACCTTTAGATGATTTGAGGTAGTCTACCACTGTCAGAGCTTTTTTTAATCTGGTGTCGGAATTTTTAGGCTTTCCTATCAGAAATAAAAGGCTTCTTTGTTTGCCCATGGTTAGTGCATGGAAGTAGCTATCTGCTTCATCATCTATAGCTAATAATTCGAACATCTCTTCTGGCATTGGCAAGCCATATTTACTTTCATCTTTTACTATCTGGACTTCAATTTTATCACCAATGTCAAGTTTTAGTTTTTTTCGGACTTCTTTATTTAAGGTGATGAAATAATTCCCTTCGCCTTTTGGCATCAGACCTGCTTGAATTTCAATGGTGCTATTCAAAGTGCATTTCACTCTTTTATGATCCCCCTCGATCATATGCTTAGCAATTTCAGCAGGTACTTCAAAACAGTAGCTCCATACGGAAGAATCTAATTTTTCTAAGATTGCCATAAATTTCATTACCGTAAAAATACAATTTCATAACTCGAAATCATTAATCAAAGGCTTTACACAATACCAAATTTCGATACGAGGTCATGAATGATGGATCTAATCAAAGTCACTTTCATAGCTCTACAGGCTATAATACTATATGGATTTTATTTCTGGAGCGATAGCCCCAAGCTTTGATGTTATACCGAAGAGAAATTGGCTTGGGCCTTTTTAACCAGCAAACCTATTTCTTTCGAGTATATAACCCTGCAGGTAATTTGATCACAGATATTAAAATACTGTGCTAATCAAAATCTTAAGCAGTGCCAGATTCCGAAATGACGCTTACTTATTAAATCATCAAGTCAAAAATTCATGAAAAAATCAACACAAATAATTCAACATGATTTTACTGATATCCCTGTGCCTGAAGCTTGAATAGTTCTGCATACAGATCTCCCTGATCCAGCAGCTCGTCATGAGTCCCTATTTCTAATATACTTCCATCCTTCAAGACCAATATCCGATCTGCCATTCTCACTGTACTGAATCTATGGGAAATAATGATGGCAGTCTTACCTTCCGTCACACCGATGAATCGCTGAAATGCTTCATACTCTGCTCTGGCATCTAGTGCTGCGGTAGGTTCGTCGAGGATGACGACTTTAGCATTTTTCATGTATGCTCTGCCGAGAGCGACCTTCTGCCACTGACCGCCTGATAGATTAGTCCCCCCGTGAAATTGCTTTCCCATCTTGGTGTCATAGCCGTTTTCCAGCTCATCAATGACTTCATCTGCCAGGCTCAGTTCTGCTGCAGCGCTAATTTTTTCACGATTGGTGAATTCATCAATGTCGCCCACAGCTATATTCTCGCCTGCAGTAAAGTTATACTTGATAAAATCCTGAAAAATCACTCCAAATATTTGTTGGTATTCTGCCTTGTCAAATTTCCGAATATCGATTCCATCTAAATATATGCTTCCCGCTGTAGGTTCATAAAAGCGTAAAATTAATTTGATCAGTGTGGTCTTACCAGCACCATTCTCACCCACAAAGGCCAACTTTTCACCCGCCTTCAATTCAAAGCTTAAATCAGTGAGGACATACTTTTCGGAATCAGGATATTTAAATGAAACGCTGTCGAATCTAAACCCTTGTCTAATAAACTCTGGTATAGCTACTTTATTCGCTGCAGTCAGCTTATCGATTTTCAGATCGAGAAAATCAAAATAGTCCTTTAGGTATAAGGCACTTTCAGATATTTTAGAAAAACGGAAAAACATGCCCTGTAGTCGAGACCTAAGCCGATTGAAGGAGCCAGACAGAAAGGTTAATTCTCCAATGGTCAGAATACCAGCGACAACGCGCATGATGATTAAGATGTAAGCTCCGTAGTAAGCTAGAATGCCAAGGATATTAAAGATAGCTCCCCAGACACTTCTCTTAACTGTCAGCCTGCGATTGGCTAGATAGTATAGATGAGCTAATCTTTCGAATCTTTCAGATATGAAAGACGTCAGTCCAAATAACTTTATCTCTTTAGCAGTCACATCACTGGCACCAGTGTATCTCAGGTAATCCAGCTCTCTTCTTTCCACAGTCCAGCTTCTCGCAAGAGAATAAGATGACTGGCTAAACTTTATCTCATTAATAAACGAGGGTATGATAGCGACGACTAGCAGCACAATAAGCCAAGGCTCAAACACGATAAGCGCAGTAATCAGAGAAATGACAGTGATGATATCTTGGATCTGAGATAGAATATTAGTTAGCAGGGTGACTCGTGAGTTTGTCTGTCTTCTGGCTCTTTCCAGCTTATCGTAGAATGTCGCGTCCTCTAAGTCTTTCAGTTCTATTTCCGCTGTTTTATTGATGATCTCGACGGAAGATTTATTAGAGTACAAGTCTCCAATAAGGCCATCAGTCAGATTAGTGATCCTGCCTATGACATCGGAGAATATGACGACTGCCAGCTCTATACCGACATAAGTCCATAGCTGGTGGAGGTCTTTTTCTGGAGCATTCATCTGCGCGATCACCTCATCGATGATCAGCTTAGCGATCCATAGTATGATGACTGGCGTCGCGGCGTTCAGAAGACGGGATAGCAGATTGATGGCGAATAGCCCTGGTGCGGCTTCCCATACCTTAGAGAAAAACCGCGGCACATATTTTAGTGCCTGAAATCCTTGTTTCCAGTTCGATTTCTTTTGATCGGATATTGACTTAAGTCTGCTACTCATAGAGTTATGTCAACTTCTTAAGTCTGCCGAAGGTTTCATTTACTAAAAAGTAATTTTATAATCACTGTATTTATATTCCGCTCTTAAGTAAAGCTTTTCACCGCTTTCATCTACTCTATAAGATGCTCTGGTAGTCGGCAGTGTAAATCCTTTATGAGTCGTAAATTCTTGATTCTCCACCAGAGAGACATGGTCGAGGTGCTTTACTTTATAACCCTGACTGATGTAAGAATTTTTGTCAAAGTAGTGCCACCAAATATCCTTAGTGGTATGGTGTTTTTGTGTCTCAGGAAAATACTCAGCTTTGATGATGTAGACTTCTTTTTTATTAAATAATGTGTCTCCCTCATAGCTGATCTTAGCACCAGAATCTAACAGGTTAAATGGAACATTGACTACAAATGTCGAAGCCAATATTGAATTTCTAATCGAGCTTTGTATCGCGTCTGTATCAGACATTCCATTTTTAGATTTAGAATATAGGTTTCCGACTTTGGATTGCTCTATTTTATCTTGACCTTCCGTCCATGTCATGTATATTTTCTGAGGGGTATAGTGGTGTTCTTGATTTAGATTTACTTCTTCTGCACCTTCAGCGTCATAGAGTGCATACCATTTATTGAATGACATGTAGCTGATGCTTTCCCATTTATCGAGACCTCCATAAGCAGTGACGGCTTTCTGAAGCACGACTTTTGCCTTTTCATCTTTGACTGAGGCATAGGGATCTCTGAGAGAAGCACAGCTGATTACTGAGCTGACGTAGATTGCTGCGGTGATGATGTACACATATTTCATATTCTGGCGTTTATGAGTGGTACAAGATAAGATGATACATCTATGATATATATGAATAAGGCTTTTATCAAATATATTTTTTTCTCAAGTTTTCTTTTATCACTGTCTGCATGTAAAAGTGTGAAGTCTGATGAGACAGAACTGGTCCCATTATTGGATTTAGAATATGGAAATTCTCCTATTCCTTTAATTGTAGATGATGTGAAAGTCGTTACAGACTATCAGTATGCCAGTCATGAAAATAATCGCTTTGATATCTTTTTGCCTGACTCGGATAAGCCCACACCGCTCGTTATTTACATTCATGGAGGAGGTTTCACTCATGGAGAGAAAGAGCGAGCATATAGATATTATGAAAATGAAATCAATGAGTTTCTGGATGCGGGCTTTGCTTTTGCAACCATTGGATATCGATTTTTACAAGACACGGACCAGGGAGTGATCGACTGCATGTCTGATAGTAAATACTTTCTGCAGTTTATAAGATATCATGCAGCATCATTTAATATAGATCCTGATCTGATCGGTTCTTTCGGTCAGTCTGCGGGTGCAGGCACTTCACTTTGGATCGGACTGAGTGATGACATGGCTTCTTCTGGGACAGACCCTATTTTAGAGATGACTACCAGATTAAAAGCCATCGGAGCGATAGCCACTCAAGCGACTTATGACATACTTCGATGGGAGGAAGTCTTTTCTGAGCATACCATAGATATGTCTCGCATACCACCAGTGATGATGGATCAGCTGGTGAGATTCTATGGCATTACAGATAGTAAGCTGATCGAGACTCCCGATCTGGTAGAGTATAGACAGCGTGTAGATATGCTGAGTCTGATGTCTGTAGATGACCCTCCGATTTTCGTATATAATGATGGAAAGGATGGGATGCCACTATTCACCGATCCGCAGCATCATCCACTTCACGCGAAGTATCTGAAGCAGTATGCTGAAAAGATAGGTATCGATCATGTGGTGTATGCACCTGCTTTAGGAATAGAAGATAAGTCGGGTTTAACTATTGTTGACTTTATGAAAGCCGAACTCTCTAACTGATTGGGATTTAGCTACGACATTTAAGCAGCCATCTGAGCTTTCATATTCAAGTGCTGTATGATGACAGCTATGACGAATACTATGTGATCGCCATCATAATTAATAGCCACCCCAAAGCTGGTATTAAGCCATCTGATCTTCCTGCTGATCTTTCCTACTTCGATGTCATTTTGTAAAATGCTGATCTTATTATAAGTCAGATTTGACTTTAGTAAATATTCATGGTTATTAGTGAGGATCAACAAGTTGCTGGTCCAGAGGCTTTGATTTTTTATGGTAGCGATCCTTTGACCATTTTTAGAAATATGATGGATAGAAGACCAGATGCTTTCTTTATCAATGGTATATTGATCTGATAAGTATTGAAATGATTGAAGCTGTGATGATAAGCCACTGACCCTGATCGATGAGATGGTCTGATCATCTTCATCATTTAGCTCATATATCGAGCTGAATAGTGAAGAGCTCACGGAGATAATATATTTTGATATTTTCATCGCACTTGATTTTTCGGTTTCCATAGATTTGAGACTGTAGAGATTTCATTTTTTCTGGCCTCTTTGTCTTTTATAAAATAGATATGTTTCTTGTATTTTGCAGCTTTTAATGGATGGAGCTGATTATTTATTCGACTAAATTAATATTCTAATAATTCTACCTTATGTCATCACTACATGATCCAATTATTGCACTATCCACTGCACAGGGAGAAGCAGCTATAGCCGTCATCAGGCTATCAGGTACAGGTGTGATAGAGATCGTAGATAAAGTCTTTCACGGTAAGAACCTGTCTAAGGTAGCAGGCCATACCGTCCACTATGGCAAGATCAAGACTGATGCCGATGTGATCATAGATGAGTGCATGGCTTCAGTATTCCGAGCACCGCGCTCGTACACCAGAGAAGACTCCATCGAGATATCCTGTCACGGATCGAGCTATATAGTCAAAGAGATCATAGCGCTCTTTCTGGGGAAAGGAGTGCGACTGGCGCAGCCAGGAGAATACACCCAGCGAGCCTACCTCAATGGTCAGCTGGATCTGACTCAGGCCGAAGCAGTAGCAGACCTGATATCCTCCACGACAGCATCGCAGCACGAGCTGGCGATGAATCAGATGAGGGGTGGATTCAGCAAGATGATCGCAGGTCTGAGGGGAGAGCTCATAGAATTTGCCAGCCTCATAGAACTGGAAAATGACTTTGGAGAGGAAGATGTAGAGTTTGCAGATCGATCTAAGCTGAAAGGTCTCGTGCATAAGATCAGGCAGGTTATCATAGAACTGAGAGACTCTTTTCAATATGGAAATGCCATTAAAGAGGGAGTTCCCATAGCTATTGTAGGCCGGCCCAATGTAGGGAAATCTACTTTGCTTAATGCACTACTGAATGATGAAAAAGCGATCGTCAGTGCCATCGCTGGTACAACCAGAGATGTGATCGAAGATACCATCCAGATAGATGGCTTACTACTTCGCTTCTTAGATACCGCAGGGCTGAGAGAGACAGAGGACGAGATAGAATCCATTGGCATCAGTCGCACAAAGGAGCAAATTGAGAAAGCTAAGATCATCTTATACCTCGATGAGATCGAAGAAGATCATAAGGCTATTGTCGATCGATTTTTAGCATTTAAGATTGACCCCAAAGAAAAACAAATCATCATCTTGCTCAATAAGTCTGACACCTTTCATGCGTGTCATAGCTATGATGTAGAAGAGGCTGTTAGTACATTGACTGGCAGGCTTCCAGTGATCTCATTCTCAGCTAAGGAAAAGACGAGACTAGATGAGTTACAGAAGCTCATCATCACTTCCATTACGCAGCGCAAGCAGAGACCTAATGCGACGATTACTAATATGCGCCACTATCAGGCGCTTCAAAGTACTGATGATTCATTAGCTCAGGTGATGACAGGATTAGAGACAGGCATCAGCTCTGATTTTATTGCGATGGATATCAGACATGCGCTGCATCACTTGGGAGAGATTACAGGTGAGATTACGACTGATGATTTATTAGAATCTATTTTTAGTAATTTCTGTATTGGGAAGTAGTTTTACTTCTCTTTCTTTCTAACCCATTGTTTTTGTTGACTTTATACTGGTTTACTTGCTCTTATTTGTTGCCAAACTTCTCTTTATTTTGTATATTTGTTGCCCACCTGTTGCCAAGGCATCAATTTTGTTGCCCAAATGCATTAGCTGGGGAGATTGGCGAAATCATGCACCCTACAGCACCATTGAGCTACAATCAGCACCATACAGCAGCTAATGAGTACAAGAATTTCAATACCTAAAATCTGCCAACATTGTGGCAATTCGTTCATTGCACGAACGACCGTAACTAAGTATTGTGGTGATAATTGTGCTAAGAGAGCTTACAAGAAAAGAAAGCGAGACGAGAAGATACAAGCATCCATAGAAGAGACTAAACAACAAATGCAGGGATTGCAAAGTCCGCAAACTGTGCAGACTCAAAATATACTGACAAAGCAGTATTTATCAGTCCAGGAAGCAGCCAACTTATTAGGTGCAAGTAGATGGACAATACAGAGGATGATTAAACGAGATCAACTCAAATCTGCCAAACTTGGAAGAAGAACAATTATAGCACGATCTGAAATAGACAATTTATTTAACTGATGGAATATGAAAGTAACATTACGGAAGCGAAAGAAAGGCAATAAGATTAGCCTCTATCTTGACTACTACGACAAGGGTAAAAGAGAGTATGAATATCTAAAACTTTATCTGACTCCTGAGCCAGAGAAAGGATCTCTTACCAAAGCTCAAAAGGATGAGAATAAAAAGATATTAGCCTTAGCCGAAAATATCAGAGCCAAGAGACATCTTGAAGCTCAGAATAATATCTATGGATTCCGAGACAAGGAAAAAGTAAAAGGTAGCTTCTTAGAATACTTTGATGTACTGACAGAAAATAGAAAAGCCAGCTTAGGGAACTATGGTAACTGGAATGCAGTCCGCAAACTCCTATCGGAGTATGCTCCCAAAGGCGTAACTTTTGAACGGTTAGATAAGAATTGGGTGCAGGGCTTTAAAGATTACCTCGACACAGAAGCAAAGTCGAGAGGCGACAAAGTACTATCACTTAATACTAAGTATTCCTACTTCAATAAGCTGCGAGCAGCATTGAAGCAAGCTGTCAAGGACGGCTTGATGTCTCACAATCCATCAGAGCAAGTAGAAGCATTCCCACAGGATGAAGTAGAAAGAGAGTTTCTAACCTTAGAAGAATTGATAGCAGTATCTAAAGCTCATTGCACTAATGCGACTTTGAAAAGGATGTTCCTCTTCTCATGCCTTACAGGCTTGAGATGGTCGGATATAGAAAAACTAAAATGGTCAGAGATTCAACATTCTGAAAACTTGGGTCACTTCATAAGATTCCGTCAAAAGAAAACCAACGGAGCTGAGACATTACCCATATCAGATGAAGCAAGAGAATTATTAGAAGAGCAAGGAGAACCGGACAAGAAAATATTTACAGGACTGAAATATGGCAATTGGAATAAGACCCATATCAAAGATTGGATGACTGAAGCAGGAATAACTAAGAAGATTACGTTTCACTGTGCCAGACATACTTACGCTACGCTACAATTGTCTTTAGGCACTGACATTTATACAGTGAGCAAGTTACTCGGACATAAGAATCTAAAGACTACAGAAATCTATGCCAAGGTCATTAATGAGAAAAAAGTAGAAGCTGCAACGAAAATCAAAATAGGACTTTAATGGAATTAATCATTTATAACAATATACTTTACGGATCACTGAAGCCATGGCACTGTAATGATACTGACAATAAATACTATCGTCAACGTCTTACTCCATCACTAATGACTCCTGAGCATCCTGACGACTATTTCTCAGCATTAAAAAATATTCACCCTGACAAGACTGAACTATATGCTGATGATGGCTGGGACGTATACCAGACGGTCAAACAATCAGATAGGGAATACACAATAAATGCTCCTTTAGTCACAACTGAGCTTTCAGCTCCATTAAGCTCAACACAGAGATTCTACCACTTTCTACTTAGCAATGAAACAACAAGAATTACAAACAGAGTTTACAATACCTACACCAGAGAAATATCTGAAATATCAAAAAGAGGGATTATACAAGAGGTAGTCAAATCAACAAAAGATCTACTTCTTAAAATAGGCACAGACTATCAGACATTCCCACAAGATGACTTGTCAAAATATGTAATACGGCAACTCATTCAAAACCTCATCAGATTACTCAAAGAAATAGAACTTCTATTCCCAAAAGACTTGATTTCTATAGCTTCATCTAAGGAGGAGATCTATAGCGAATTGCTTGGAATCGAAATACCAGAAGGTGACATTGACAAGCCTACTCCCTTATTCACAACTGTTAAAAGTCAATTACTAAATACCGACAACTATGATATTCCAAAATCAGATAAAGTTTCATTTGGATTCAAGGGGAATCATACAAACTTAGAAACAGTTCTTCATGCTTTACAAAAAGAAATAGAACTACTCAACGTGGACAAGACAACGGTTAATCAACTCTACTCTATCCTTACAAGTAAAAACCTTTCTTTAGGAGATCCACAAATTCATATAAGCTGTCAGTCCAACCTATTTAATCACATATGGAGAAAATTGAAACCGCAATTCACAAATCTTGGAGCAAAGGCGATAGCTGATACAAATTTATTCTACACATTAAACGGGAAACCATTCACTAAAGCGAATCTTGAAAAGAAAGTAAATGAGTTTTCAAACCCACTAATCGACACCATCAACAACATAATTAAACAACTGTAAAAAAGAATATAGTAAGTTTAGTAAGTTGACATAGTAAGCAGCTACTGACTTACTCATTACCAGCCTGTTACGAGAGAATTTTACCATCGAATTATTGGTAAACATTTAAAATTTCGTAACAATGA
>ENA-ORXT01003155-ORXT01003155.1-marine-metagenome-genome-assembly--contig:-NODE-3155-length-18553-cov-6.259093_pt1 | contig 18553 bp, 9 predicted proteins | sample MGYA00237868_ERZ511482 | MGnify/ENA metagenome assembly ERZ511482 | reverse complement strand
GGCGGTGGCAACGGTGGAGATGGCGGTGGCAACGGTGGAGATGGCGGTGGCAACGGTGGAGATGGCGGTGGCAACGGCGGAGATGGCGGTGGAGATGCAATAGATGGAAGTATAGTTAGTAACGGTGGAGATAATCGTGTTCAAGGCATATCTACCGATCCTAATAAAGTGGGGGCCATATCAGGAACAAGATTTGTAGGTCCCATGAGAATATGGCAGGACAAATTTTATTTATTACCTTTACCTCAAGCAGCTTTAGATATTAATCCCAATCTAGTAAATAACCCAGGCTGGTAAATAGTTTAAATATGTCATCAGTTAAAACGATTTTATTATTATATATAAGTTTATTTTCTTACTTGTTAGTGGGGCAAATAGATGCGGATTTACAGAAAGCCATTGTACGAAATAATTTGGAAGGAGTCAAAAAAGCCCTTGAAGGAGGAGCAGACATAAACAGTACAGATGAAAATGGGGCTAACCCTCTGATGTGGTCAGTATATAAATCTGATGTGGACTTGGTAAAATATCTAGTTAAGGAAGGAGCTATTCCCCCAACAAAAGGAGTGATTTTTACAAAGAAGAAGAAAAAAAAATATTATGGTAGCCTTACCAGTGTGGCAGCAGGAGAAAAAAAAATACAAATTTTAAAGTATTTAATAGAAAAATTACAAATACCTGTTGACCAGAAAGGATATAATATTAAAAGAGATACTACTGATGGTTGGACGGCTTTACAATGGGCTGAATCAAAAAAAAATCGTAAGATAGTTAACTACTTGATACAACAGCAAGCAGATACTCCGGTGATAGCAACAGAGTTGAGTCAAATGTATCAAGATGGCGGTGGAAATGGCGGCGGTGGAAACGGTGGCGGTGGAAATGGCGGCGGTGGAAATGGCGGCGGTGGAAAGAGAAATCAATATAAGCGTGACTTAGGAATACTAAAAGCAGCTCAACAACAAGTCCTTCAAGAAAATGGGAACCAAAGCCTGCCTTACGCAAAACTCCTAGAAGATATAGGTAAATTAAATCGTAGATGGGGGCAATATGAAAAGGCAGAACTTAGTCATCTTCAAGCCTTAGAAATCTATGAACTAGTGATCGGAAAAGAACATTCTGACTATGCAGCAGCGCTCAACAATTTAGCTTCCCTATATCAAAAAATGGGGAAACTTAATAAATGTGAAGCTTTATTTAAACAAGCTCTGGACATACAACAAAAAAATCAAGGTAAGGACCATCCAGACTATGCAATCGCACTTAGTAATTTAGCAGAATTTTATAGAAAAACTGGAAAATATGGAAAAGGAGAGAGGCTCTTTAAAGAGGCATTGACGCTTCAAGAAAAGATAGTGGGAAAAGAACATCCTACCTATGCAAATTTACTGAATAATATGGCGAAGCTTTATAAAAAAATTGGTAAATATGAACTGTCTGAATCCTTGCACCAAGAGGCATTACAAATATATGAACAGTTAGAAGGATCAGATAAGGCTTCGTATGCTGCTACCATCAATTATTTAGCAGGATTGTATCGACTTATGGGAAAATATGAAAAATCTGAAGCTTTATACAAAACTTCAAAAAATATAATAGAAGAATTATTTGGAAAGGAACATATCGATTATGCAAATTTGCTCCATAACATGGCGCATTTGTACCAGACTATGGGAGAATATGAACTAGCTGAACTATTATACATAGAATCAAAAGAATTAAGGGCAATTAATATCGGTAAAGATCATCCTTCCTATGCTACCTCCCTTAATAATTTAGCTTCTTTGTATCAAGAAATGGATAAATATGAAGAGGCAGAAGTATTATTCAAAGAAGCTAGAATTACTCGTGCTAATTTATTCGGAGAGAACCATCCTTCTTATGCTACCTCTCTTGATAATTTAGCAGTGCTATATAAAAAAATGGAAAAGTATGAAATTGCTGAATCATTGCATGAAGAGGCAAGAGGTATTAGAGCGTTGGTAGTAGGAACAAAACATCCTGATTATGCTCGTTCCTTAAATAATTTAGCCTTATTGTATATAGCAACAGAACAGTATGAGCAAGCAGAAAACCTTTTACAAGAGGCACTGTCTATCCAGACTAGTACGCTCGATGAAGAGCATCCTGACTATGCCTCTACCTTGACTTACCTAGCTACTCTTTATCATGTTACAGGCCATCCTGAAAAAGCAGAGCAGTATCTACTGGATTTTTTTCCTCTTAAAAAACAATTAATTAAACGAGCTTTTTCTTTTTTATCTGAGTCAGAAAAACAAAAATATTTAGAAAGAAATTTCCGAGATGATCAAGCGAAAATACATGCCTATGCTTTGGAGTATGCAGGAGAAGATTTTCAGAATTTGCAATATGACCTAGCACTTTTTTCTAAAGGTCTACAACTCAATACTTCTCTAGCTACTAAGATGTTCATTTTTCAACAGGCTGATACTTCTATTTTGATAGATTATTATGAATTATTAGGTACGCAAAGAAGCTTAGCTATAGAGTACGAAAAACCAATTAAGAAAAGAAAGGATGTTAGAAAATTACAAGCTCAAAAAGAAAATTTGGAAAAACGATTGGCACGAGCCTCTGCTACTTTCAGAGATGAATTAACTCTAAATGATATTACCTACTTATCTATTCAAAATACATTGAAGAAAGAGGAAGCTGCTATAGAATTTGTTCATTTTAAATCAGTCAATTCCGCAGGAGTGGCTAGTATCCAATATGCAGCAGCAGTCCTTTTATCTGATGCCGAACACGTGCAATATATTCCTTTATTTGAAGAAAAACAACTAGGTGAAAGTTTGAAAAATAGCGGTACCTCCCGCAAGGCAGATTATGTGGAAGGCTTATACAGTATGGAAAACAGAGGCCTTAGAACCAAGCAAAAAAAAATTAATCTATATGATTTAATATGGGCACCATTAGACTCTTTGTTAGTGGATATTAACACTATTTATTATTCCTCTTCTGGTTTATTACATCGGCTCAATTTGGCGGCCATTGCTGTAGATGAAGAAACGAATTTAGCAGACCATTATCAAATGATTAATTTGTTTAGTACTAGAACCTTAGCTATACATAAAGAAGAAGCACTAAATGGCAATACTGCTTTTGTCGTAGGAGGCGTGAATTATGATAGTTTGGCTTTGCAGACTATCAAAAATCAATATAAGGATTCTTTGTTACAAGAAGACATCAAGCTTGATACTATGAACAGAGGGGGAATTGGAGAAACCTGGGAGTATTTAAGATGGACGAAAAAAGAGAGTAAAGCAATCTCGAATTTACTAGCAAGTAAAAATTATGAGGTAACTTATGCTACAGATGCTCAAGCAACTGAAGAATCTGTCAAGACACTCGGAATTAAAGCTCAATCCCCTAGCATTATTCACTTAGCTACACATGGTTTCTTTTTTGCAGATGTAACAGATACGCTTCAAGTAAATACAGACATGCTAATCTTCAAAACTTCCGAACATTCTATGCTACGTTCAGGCTTACTATTAGCAGGTGCGAATCGATTTTGGTCAGGAGCTGAACAGCTATCCAAACAGGAGGATGGCGTCTTGACTGCTATGGATATAAGTAATATGAATCTTAGTAATACAGATCTAGTAGTCTTATCAGCTTGCGAAACTGGACTCGGAAAAATTCAAGGAAGTGAAGGTGTTTATGGTTTACAACGAGCTTTTAAAAAAGCAGGTGCTGATTATTTAATCATGTCTCTATGGCAAGTACCAGATAGGGAGACCTCTGTTTTTATGACTACTTTTTATAAAAATTGGTTAGAGAAGGAATTAAGTATTCCAGAGGCATTTAATAAAACTCAAACAGAAATGAGAGACCGCTTTTTCAATCCCTTTCAGTGGGCAGGATTTATTTTGATTCGGTAACTTCATCCTCAAACAGGTTCTTAGTCTTTACAGGGATGGTTAATGACTCTTTGTGAGGGGTAGGGCTTAGGAAATATAAAATTACTTCTCACAAATGTGAGTATAACAAGGTATTCTGCTATTTGTGCCTCCAACAGTATGCTGGTAGCTACTGAAAATAGCGAAAAGGATAGTTTCAATCCTTCAAATTTTGTGATGAGAAATACACTAATTGACGTAGGTTTCTTAGGAACAGTATACAAATAGATTCCGATCTTTGGTTGTTTATTTTTCACTTTGAAATCAATCATTTATCCAGATAAACTCATGCTTTCAAACCTGCCTGCCAAGGTACGAAGGCAGGGCAAAACTAAGAATAAAATAAACTACCTAAAAATTCTGAATCTATTTATCTACCGTTCCTTATTTTTAAGAAGTTTTGGAAATTCGTTGTATCCCTTATTAAAATATTCTGCCATATCTGCGCAGAATATTATTGATTAGAAATTAAGAGTAAAGCCAAACAGATGAATAAATTTTTATTTTTTTTCAATTTAGTGGTCACAATTCTTTATTATATTTACTAACCTATGTAGGTTAACAAAATGACGCGCAATTCTAGCCCGATTAAGTATTAATTTACGCTAATTCTTATGAATAAAATATGGATTCTTGGTTTCTTAGTACTTCTAAACAGTATTACTACCAACCGAGAAAAGTCAAATACTATACTAAATTCTGCTCAAGAGGAAGTCGAAGAAATTCTACATATTTTATATGAAACTAATGGAAATTTTCAGTTTGAAATACCAAAGTTATATATAGATACCTCCACTTTTAACATTGCTTTGTATTATCCAAAAAGGAATGAAATTCGGTTAGAATATAAAGCTTATGAAATTTGTAAGAGTTTTGGGAAATATGGAAAGGATGCTTTAGCATTTATTATAGGACATGAATTAAGTCATGCTTATCAAGCCAAACAACTCAAATCTATTGATAGAACTAGCTATTTAGCATTCGATTATATAGACAATGGGAAGAAACATCTCGAAAACTCGGCAGATATTCATGGAGTGTTCAACGCCTATTTAGCAGGTTTTGAATCTAATGAAATTCTTCCTGCGCTATTGGATAGTTTATACACTACCTATCATCTCAAAAATAAAAAATTAAGAAGATATCCTTCTTTGAAAGAACGGCAAAATACGGCTCATAATGTTTTAAAAAAAGTGGCAAAGCTATCCATGATCTATGAAAATGCTAGTTATTTAATGGCGATTGGAGAATATGAACTAGCTGCCGTTTCTTTAGAATATATAGAAAGTGAATATAAGGGAAGAGAAATTTATAATAATTTAGGGGTAAACTATGCCTTAGCTGCCATGAATATGGGAGGCAAAAATATAGATCCTTTCTTATATCCTTTAGAGATAGATTTTGATAGTAAACTAAAAAAGCCTGAAAATTATAGAGGAGATGACCTATCAGTAGATGAAATAAGAAATCGTCAGGAGTTTTTAGGTAGAGCAAAGAAGTATCTTGAAATAGCTAAAGTCTTTGATCCTACTTATTTTATAGCAGATGTAAACTATATGTGTGTGTTGAATCTGACTGGGCAATACCAAGAGGTAGTAGACTATTATCAAGAAGAAGAATTGATACAAAAAGCAGCAACTTATCAAATAGAAGAACATACTGTTCAACTTGCTAAAAGTGCGTTAGCTATTGCTTATGCAAGATTAAATACTTCTTCCTCAAAGACAAAAGCAAAAGCTATTTGGGAAGAACAAAAAAAATCTATAGATCCAATGATTGCATTATTGGGAAACTCAAATTTAGAGAAACTCAAACGAAGACTCTTCAAGCCAAGGCAACCTAAAGAATGCTATCAACCCTTTGATATCTTTAATCGGGTGGATGGGGTAACTATTCAAAGAGTAAGACTAGATGATTTTTTTGCTCTTCGAGAAGATAATACTATTAAAATGGCTTTACAGGAAAAGAAACAATCTGTTATTGCTCAATTTCATAAAAATGGTTTTAAATTCACCCTTCAAAGGGTGCATACAATACCTGAAAAATATATATGGAAGCAACAAAAAACCAAAGGAGAATTTATTTCACTTAGTGATGGTCTTTTCCATATTTGCGAAGAGGATGAGGTCATCTTTAAGTATGATAAAGAGGGAGTACTTCAAGAATGGGCAAAGTTTCAGGGCTTTAATTAATCTATTGTCAAGAGAAATATACTTAAACTTATAAGTACTCTTCTTAAACGATAAAACAACACCAATGAAAAAGCTTTATAAGTTGATCTATTATGCTACAATAATTTTGTTTTGTAGTCTTGTTCCGACCATAAATAGTTTTAGTCAAGATCTTGAAATTTATTACAATTCCATGGATGAATCTATGACCTTTGTTTATGAAGGGGAAACGATTCAGCGGCCGAAAGTGAAAAAATTCAGTAACATCATTCTTCATGTAGAAAATTTAAATAACTATTTATATGAAGTAACATTAGATATTACCAATGAGGTGGTCAATTATTCTTCTGGAAATTATGGATCTAATCCAGCTAGTCTTATTAATGATGAGTACAAGAATACTTCTAGTGGTTCAGGTTCCCCGCTCTTATATACCCCCGGATCTTATGGGGCATTGAATGAAGCTTCTGAACAATTAGATGACATAGAGTTTGATGTGGCTTTTGGTTTTGCTGGTGAAGAAGAAACAGCGGAAGAACAATTAACTATTTTAAAAGACAAATTAGTCGAAGAACTTGAAAAACTGAAGGCTATTGAAACAAAAATACAAGCAGAGGAAGAAAAGGTTGAAAATATTTTACATAGAGAAAAAGTGCTACAAATAGCTCCTTCTACTATTGAACAAATTAAGCAGAATCCTACTATTCCGCCAGCGCGAATTAAAGAGCTAGTAGAAGAATACCTTCAAAAAATATTTAACAAATCTACTGCTGAATTATCTGTCGATGACCTTATAAAAATGAGTCAACCGAAAGCGGAATTAGAGTTGGCTATAGGATTATTAAATGATAGATTAAAAGACTATTCAGCTAGCATCAATACTATAGAAGGTCTTAGTACTTTGGTCAAGCAATTAGAAATTGAAGATGAGGAGTATCAAAAAATGAATGATATTTTGGGCGACTTATCCAACAGAGTACGTAATTACGAGGACAATATGTATGCAAATACTCGAAAATTGGAAGAGATACAAGAAGAATTAAGTACGCCTGATTTTCAAAGCCTAGCCAATCTAAGAGTGACTGCTGAAGAGATATTGAACAATACTTTTACACAAACTTTTCGTATCACAGCCGTTAAAGATTTGACACATATTAGAATTAATAAATTTTCAAAGTTAGGACCAAATGTTGGAGGTGGTTATGATAGTCACAATCAACAGCCAACTATTACTATTCCTACGGTTGGTGGTTTAAAAACAATGGCAAGTGTTGGTTTTAGTTTTAGCCAGTTTTTTGATAAAGAGCAGCGGTTTAGTACTAAAAACGATAAGATTATTACGGAAGAAGCAGATAATTTTCAACCCATCATCACTTCTTATTTTCATTTTTTTCCTCATACAACAGGTAATTTTACGCTAGGAGGTTCTTTCGGTATCGGTCTACCCATACTGGGTCAAGATAGGAACGCATCTGCTAATTTTTCTTTAGGTGTTAGTTTGTTATTCGGAAAAGCCGAAAAACTAGTCTTAACGGGAGGGCTAATGGGAGGACGAAAAGCAGTCCTAGGAAAAGATTATCAAGTCGGTGACGAATTTTTCGAAAGAGACACACCATTACCATTAGATTATCCCTATGATATGGGATTTTTTGTAGGGATTTCCTTTAATCTCTTATCTAACTAAGGAATGAACCATTTATTATTATTTCATTCCTAACGAAGCATAAATAAAACAGCCCAAACAATATTCTAAAAACTACTTTTATCTTTTTTTAACCAGAGCTAAATATTTTCAATTTTTACTATCTTTATTCCTTTAACTATATACATATTTATATAGGAAAACCATATGATAAACCGTAACTACTTGAAAACACTTTAGGCTCTTTAAACCTTATGTATTTATGAAACGATTTTCAGTATTTTTAAAATCTTTTCTTGTATTATCATTTTCTTTTTTACTTAGTGATTTTTCTTATAGCCAAGATGCACAGCATTCACTAGGAGATGCTTGTCATAAAGTAAAGAACATTCGCTGTGGAGAAACTAAAAGAGGTAATACTCGAAATCAAGGAAGTCACTTTGTAACTATCGATTATGCGAATTGTCATCGAACAAGTTCTTCTTTTGAAGGGTCAGATGAAGTCTACCGCTTAGACGTGAACAACACTACAGATGTACGAATCCGACTATTTAATTTGAGAACGGACTTAGATCTTTTCGTAGTAACTGATTGTAATTATCGTAATTTAAGATGCTTGAAAAAAAGCACTAACTCTAGAACGCAAAGTGAAAATATTACCATATCCAATGCTAGAGGAACTTATTACATTGTTGTGGATGCAAGTAGGAGTAGTGAAGATGGGGAGTATTCCCTTTCTGTAAGTTGCGAAGATGATTGTAAAGACTATCCTTCTAATTGTAGAGAAATTACCTGTACGCCGAGACCACATGATACAGGAGGTGGTGGTCCTGATTATATAGCAGATGGTTCTTGCTGGATAGATTGTTCTTTTTCTGGTAGTGGCAATGTTGCCTATTGGAAGGTAGGTAATAATCGAGAAAATACAACAAGCAAAAAGCCTTCCTTTAAAGTAAATGGTCACGGTAAAACAATTATTTGTTGTTACTATTATTGCAATGGAAGAACATACAAGTGCTGTAAAGAAGTAGAATGCGAAGATAATGACGATGGCGGTGGTTGCGGTGGATATTGTGAAGAAGATAATTTCTCTCGATATCGTACTAACCGCAGAATAGCAGAGCAGTCCAATGACTGGAGAACTTGGGATAGAGGCAGAGAAGGCTCTTATCAAGATGCTCGTGTTACTACTACCTCTACTAATAGGCATATATTAAAAGTTGTACAGGATAATGACGTAGTGTATGATTTAGGTAATAAGCGCTCAGGCGTCCATTGTTTTTCTACTAGACTTTGGATTAGAAGTGGATATAAAGGTTATTTCAATATCCAATCAGATTACGATAGAAATCAGTCAGGAGGATATTGGAGTCTTGCTTTTAACAATGGTAGAACATCAATGAAGCATAGTAGTTATTCTTTTAACTACCGTTCTAATAATTGGTTGGAAGTCCACATGAAATTCGACCTAGACCGTAATACAATAGAAATGGTTTGCGAGCAAGATGGACAAGTTATAGGGAAAAGAACTCTAAATTATAACGGGAATATTCAAATGGGAGGATTAAATCTCTTTGGTCAAAGTAAAGCGGAGTTCTATTGTGATTGGGTGAAGACAAACTGTAATAGTGGTGGTGGTGGTTATTTTGCAGGAAGACAAGCTTCTAACAGTAGATCTAAAAGTAAACCTGATATAGTAGCAGCAGGACAGGAGACTAAAGGTTCTATTAAGAAAATGCCTTTTGATACAAAAAGAAAAGTAATAGCAAAAGAAAAAGAATCTTTAACTAAGTCTAAAGAAATTAATATTCAGTAAGTAGTTCATTACTGACAGAGTGAAATTGTATAGATTGTCAGCATAAAAATTATTAGAAGATAGCATTAGGAGTGTTAATGCTTTGAGGATTAGCACTCCTTTGTCACCTTTTTTCAGTCTGACGCTCTATAGATTTAAAATAAATTTTATCTCTGATTTCTTAAAAATATCCAGTAGTAAGAAAACGACTATTAGATGGCTCGTTTTGCGTTTTTAATGTGACACGGGTCATCTAATATATTTTGACTGTCATGTGTTTTTTATTATACTATCCATTTCACTAATGTTATTCAAGAAATTATCCTATTACACAGAAAAAACAATGGGGTATTTATTACTCCTAGTTACTATATGGTTTACCTCCTGTACAGGGACAGAGCCATTGACAATAGTGCCATCTGATCCTGTAATTTCCCAAGACAGTACCATTCCGGAAAAGTATGCTCTTCTAATTGGTATTAGCCAATATCCTATCTCTTCACGATGGGCTTCCTTACATGGTACTAATGATGTTGATCTACTATCCCAAACACTTTTAGGACAAGGTTTCAAGGAAAAAAATATTATTTCTCTAAAAGATACTTCCGCTACTAAAAATAGTATTTTGAAAGCATTAACTTACCTTGCTTCTACTATTAAAAAGGGGGATATTGTATTGGTTCATTTTTCAGGACATGGACAACAAATAGCAGATGATAATTCAGATGAAATAGATGGTTATGACGAAGCTATTGTTCCCTATAATTCTCCTAAATATTATGAAGTAGGTGTATATGAAGGAGAAAACTTGATTAGGGATGAGCTTTTAGGAGAACAATTAAATAAACTAAGAACAAAACTTGGGAGAGACGGTCATTTATTGACCTTAATTGATGCTTGTCATTCGGGTACGGGTACAAGGTCTTGGCAGGCTTCAAGAGGGACTACTGTTAAAATGGCTAGTTCTACTTATCAAGAAAAATTTACTGGAGAAAATACTAATTCCGAGACAAACACATTGACTAAAGAAAATATAGCAGCGGAAGATAATTTAGCCTCCGCCTTATCTATTTTTAGTGCCGCACCCAACCAGAAGAGTGTTGAAATAACAGGTTCTGATGGAAAACAATATGGCATATTAAGTTATTCTTTTTGTAAAGCACTAAGCTCCATTAAAGAGCCAACCTACCATCAATTATTAGAAGATATACAGCTAGAAATGAATAAATTTAGATTGAAACAACAACCACAGTTTGAAGGTCAATCAGAGCGACTTATATTTAATGGAACCTTATTAAAAACACCTGACTATTTTACTGTTAGAGAACGAATTGGTCGAAATGAAATTATGGTGAATGCAGGTCAATTACATGGATTTGAAAATCAATCTACCGTAGAGTTGTATGCTACCGTAGAAGATATTATTAACGGAAATATATTAGCAACAGGTAGCGTTCTCCATTCAACTTTACTAGATAGCGATATTCAAGTAGATATAGAAAAAATAGCTAAGGAGCAATTGCTTAGTGCAAAGGTCGTTTTGAAAGAAAGATCTTTTAAAGATTTATCTATTAGAGTGCTTTTAGATATACCTACTCAAAAGAATAGTTTTGAAAAAATTAAACAAGAATTAATTCAATATCCTGTTATACAATTAGTAGAGGAAAAACCAGACTTTATTATCCAATCAATAGAGCAGAAGATTCTTTTATTTGATAAGAACGGAGATAAATTATTCTCTAGAGCAGAGAATGAATTTGCCTACTACAAACTAGGGAGGGTCATTTTACAACAACTACAAGTTAAGTTTTTGCGATCAATGGAATTAAAAGATAAAGATTTTTTATTGGATGTACAGTTAGTTAATAAAAATAATGAAGAAAAAACTATATTTTACAAAGAAGGAGAGACCTTACTTATTCGAATAAAAAATAATGGGGAAAGACCTATTTATTATCAAGTCCTAGATATTCAACCTAATAATGAATTTAATATTATTATTCCCTCAAGTGCTAATGGAGAACTAAATACTGATTGTTATATCCAACCTACAGAGATGCATCAAAGAGAATTTGTTATATACCCTCCGTATGGGCAAGAATTATTAAAAATAATAACTACAGACAAACCTCTATTACTAGAGCCTATTATCACCTCTAGAGGTAGTAATAAGCAATCAAATACCAATCCCTTTGAGCAATTAATGCAGGCTTCCTATTTACAAAATAATAAGAGAGGAGTTATGTCTAGTATTGGTGTTGATCGAGTCAATGTCTCTAGTATGACCTTTACTATTGCTCAAAAGCAATCCGAATTACCTAATAAAGATTAACGCTCATTTGTAGTATTGAAATTACTGTTACCTTTTCAATTTGAAGAATCATGATCCTCACCAAGTTAAAAATTAATAGCCTTTTGATTGCTCTCCATTTGTTATGTTGTTCGGCAGTTATTGCCCAACAGGATACATTATATAAAGCTATCCAATCCCATGAATTTGATCTAGCAGAACAAATGATTCTAAATGGAGAAGATATCCATATCGTTGATAAAAATGGGGCTAATGCACTTTTATGGGCATGTAGAAAAGGTAATTTGAAATTGGTGAAATTGTTAGTTGAGCATGGTGCAGACTTATATCCTGATGGGGCTATTTATAATGACTCAAAGAATTGGTTATGGGGTAGTGTAACTGCTGCGGCTGTAGCAGCTAACAGTTTAGAAATAATAAAGTATTTAATAGAGGAACAAAACTTCCCTATAGATGAAAAAGCGTATAGTATAAGAGCAGGGAAACGAGTCGGATCAACTACTTTAAGATGGGCGTTAAGAATCCAAAATTCACCAAAAGCAGACTCTGATCGTACAAAAATTATTGATTACTTATTAGAAAAGGGCGCAGAGGTAACAACTACTAGGAAAGAGCTAGCTTTATACCGAAGAGATCAAGGACGTTTTTCGGAGGCTATAGCACTCTTAAAAGAAGAAATAGAAATACCCTCTAAAAAAGGAAATTTCTGGACGATGTACATGCACTACGAGCTTGCTGCTACTTATAGAATAATGGGATCCTATAGTCAAGCGATTTCAATTTATCTAAACATTATAGACTACTATGAAAAAATTGAAGACTTTCACGGACAGATATATATAGCTGCTGTAAACAGATTAGGAGTAACTTATCGAGAAATAGGGGATTATGAGAAAGCTGAATACTATCTCTCTAGATCAGCGCAACTTTATAAAGAAAGATTAGGAGACAAGCACAGAGATTACCTAATCAATGCGCATTCACTTGCTACCCTATATCGAGAGCAAGGAAAATATAGACAAGAATTAGATTTACTAGTTGAACTAACACCTAGTCTTCAACAAACTATTGGATTGAGTGACGAAAGACTTAGGACAGATTCTATCCATTATTATAATTGTTTATATGATATTGCTAGTAATCCTGAATACCAAAAACAAAATTCAAGCGTGATAGAACAATTGAAAGAAACGGCTAGCTTTTATAGATCACGAAAGTCGAAGGTAGATTATGCTGATAACTTAAAATCTATTGGTCGATACTATGCCAACCAAGATCGTTACCAACAGGCACATTCTTATTATAAAGAAGCACTTACCATCGTAGGTGATTTATATGCGCCGTCTCAAAAGTATAATAGAAATTGGCAGATAGAAATGGCACAGGTTGAAGAAAAAAATGGTGATATAGATAGTAGTTCAAAAAGATTTGCTGCAGTAAATAAACAAACAAAGATTTACATTCAAAATTTATTTTTGAATTTCAGTGAAAGAGAGCAGCAAGCGATGACGCAAAAAGAAATAAGTTTTTTCGATAAATTAAAAAGCTATCACTATAGACATCACCAGTTTAGTGAAGAAATATTTGATAATGAATTATTTCTAAGAGGTTTATTATTAAGAAATAAACAACACCTAGTAAATCAGTTAAGAAAAAGCGATAATACAGCTATTCTGGCAAAGTATGAACAATGGCTATCTTTAAAGAAACTTGTAACAACACAATTGACCTTGCCTATTAATAAAATCATTCCAAATTTAGAGGAATTAAAATTGGAGATGGAAGCATTAGAAAGCGAACTTGCAAGATCTTCTGCCTTATTTTCTAAACAACAAACGCTTCCTACTTGGACTTCCATAAGAGATCATTTAAAAGAGGGAGAAGCAGCTATACAAGTAACTCACTTTAAATACCATGAACCTTTCCGTAAAACGGATAGTATTTTTTATATTGCTCAAATTATTCAACCAAACATATCTGCTCCTATATCTGTCTTTTTATGTGAGGAAAAGGAATTAAAAAAATTATTAAAATACCCTAATAAGAAAAAAAATCATTCCAATGAAGGTCAATTGCTTGCTAGCCGAGGTATAGTTCCAAAAGGTAAAAAACAAGTAGGGCTAGAAAGTATTTGGAAAAAATTGCTACCGTATTTAACCAATACACATACTCTATTTATATCAAATTCTGGAATTTTTAATGAATTAAATATAGGAGCAACTCCCATAGAGGAAGACCAGCTAGTTATCGACAAATTTCAACTTCACCAATATCTAAATCTGAGTAAGATACTATATAAAGATACTACTGTTAGCTACAATAATAATTATTTATTGATAGGTGGCGTTGATTATAATAGCACTAAAATTTCTCAGAAATCAAGTGAAGTTATTAAAGGTTGGGACTTTTTAAAAGGAACTCAAAAAGAGGTGCGATCTATTTATAAAATGATTCAAAAAACGGATGCAGAGGTACAGTTATTAGAGCAACAATCAGCTACCGAAGATTCTTTGAAAAGTCTCCTTTCAAAAAGTATTTCACCCAAAAGTATTCATATAGCTACTCATGGCTTTTTCTTTCCAAAAGTAATTCAAGATAGTAATATTTACGAAAGGCGATTACCTTTTGCCATTGCAAAAGATCCTATGATACGATCAGGATTGATTCTTGCAAATGCTAACTATACTTGGTCTGGTCAAACCATGATAACTGATGAAGAAGATGGTATTTTAACTGCTAAAGAAGTCGCCGATTTGCATCTAGAAAATACGGAATTAGTGATTTTATCCGCATGTCAAACGGGTCTAGGAGACCTAGAAGGTAATGAAGGTGTTTATGGATTACAACGAGGCTTTAAGCAAGCTGGTGCTCGGTACTTAATTCTATCGTTATGGGAGGTGCCAGACAAAGAGACTGCATGGTTTATGGAAACTTTTTATGAGTATTACCTAGAACAAGAAATGCCTATAAGGGCAGCTTTCAATGCTACCCAACAAGCCATGAGGATACAATATGATAATCCTTATCAATGGGCAGGTTTTGTGTTGATTGAATAAGTATATGAAATATTCGGCACCTAACAAATTCGGTGGTGTATCGAATAAATTAAGTCATCTGTTTGTTTCCTTGCAATCTTTCATTAAGATGTGCTTCTTTGAATTGGCTAGGCACTCAACTAATACTCAATTCGAAAATTTAAGGTACTTATGCCAACCTCTGTCGTATTAGGTCTATTAATAGTAACTCCTCTTGTATGATTATTTTGATAAGAATAAATCAAAGCTTTTTCAAAAGGATGTAAATTATTGTTACCCCGTAAAGTAGCGCCATTGGAGAGAATGATACTGTTGATATCTAGAGGCTGATCAGTACAAACTAGTTTGAGTGTTTCTTCACCAATAGGTTCTCCTATTTCAAGCGTGTAGTCCGTAACATATACTTCTCCAGGTTTTAGATAAAAATCTGCCGCTGTGTGTCCTAAATTTTCTTCAGGGATTAATACATATAATTGGTTATTAGGTTGAATATCAATTAGAGAAAAATAAGCTCCTTTTTCACCTTCATTTTTTATGGCAATGTTAATTTCTGTTCCAACAAAAACGGTATCTCCTAATGGTGAAGGTAAGTCAGTAATAGAAGTATACTGTTCAGCAGGCAAAAGGAAAATCGAAAAATCTAGAGAAGAATTATTGTCTTCATATCCTCTTAAAAATTTCCCTTGAGCATAAGCTTTAATTTGCTGTAATAATTTATATAATACAAAGTCTTGCGTAGCATTCTCTTGAATATTAATTAATAAATCCCCTTCTCTAGTAAATAGTTCAAGTGCTTTTTTCGTAGTATTCTCGGTTAAAAATAAATCAGCATGCTCAGGGATAATTTCAATAAAGCTATTTTTTTGTAAACTGTCCATAACAAATTGCCATTGACTGTTTTCAGGAAGCTGGCTACTGACATTACTTTTGATAGGAACTTCTGTGGCCGTAGTCACCTCAATATAGAGTTGCTCATCAAAAGGTATTTGGATAGTAGTATCTAATTGAATTAATGAATTTGTTAAATCTACGTCTGTAACCACTCCTTCTGCAATACTTCCTCTAGCTTTATTAGTGCTATAAACTGTTACCTTACTTCCTTCATGAATTCCTCTCATAGTACCTACCATTCCTCTAATTTGATTATTTGATTGAAAGGTGGCACTATAGGAATCGCTAAATTGATCATAGTTTTTCCCAAATAGTAATACAGAATTAGGCCCGTCCCATTGTGGGTGTTGCTGTGACACTAGCACACGCATACGATTTTGTATCAAACAAAAAAAATCTTGAAAACTAATAGGTTCTTGTAATTTTGCTAATAATGTAGCAATTGTATAAGATAAACTTCCAACTGGCTGTAGTTGATCGTCTGTTACTTCATAATTTAATTCTTTTGCACTAGAACCAAAATAACTACCCATTGGCGCTAGATGTTGTCTATCGTCATATTCTGACTCAAATACTTCGAAGGTACTATTATCAGTAGTAGTCGTTTCAAAATTAGAAGGAGCCATAAGTACATCTGTTCCTCGTCCTCGTCCTAGCCCTCGATTACCAGTTCCAGAATGACAAGAATCTAGTATCAATACAATTTGTCCTTTAGTACCAATTTTCTCACGGATTCCATAAGTTAACGAGTTAATTTCGTCATCTAATAATAAATTTTCTCCTTCATATATCTCAGGCTGAAAATGTTTGGGAGAATCATAAGGAACAAATGTCTCATCTAATTCATCCAATTCATCTCCATTTTTATCAGGAATTTGCTGACCATGTCCAGAAAAATGAATAACTACTAAATCTCCTCTTTTTACTTTAGCTTCCATTTGTTTAAAAGCAATAATAATATTATTTTTTGTTGCCTCTTGGTCCACTAAAATTGTCATATCGGAAACCAAAAAGCCATGTAGTTTTAATGCTTCTTGTAGATGAATGACATCATTAGCTCCTGCTAAATCCTGCCAACCACTAGAAGCTGGATAATCTCCAACACCAACTAACAAAGCATATTTTTCTGCTTTTAGGATCAAAGCAAATAATAGTAGTATTAAAATGCAACAGTTTGATTTCATTTCTATTTTTTAAGGGTTTCCAAGATAGTAGTAGCTCTCTTGAATAAGAAAGCATCTATGTCATTTACTTGTTTGAATGCTGTTATAGCATTTTCTTTTTGCCCCAATTGTAGCTGTGCTAAACCCAAATAATAAAACTTTCGGTTATTCAGACTCTCAACCCCTTCCACTTCCGATAAGAGGTCAATTGCTTTTTGCGGCTGATTTAAAGCTAAGTAAGAAATAGCAGCATATAACTGAGCAGTAGCATCCTTATTGGTGGTCGCATATTGTTCCAACTCTATAGCAGCCTCTTTATAATCTTTATTTTTATAGTTATTATAAAGACTTGGATTTGCTTCATCTCCTCTTGAGGCAAGCGAAGGATAATGGATGAAATTATCATTGGCCAGTGCTAGATATTCTCCTGACGAAGTATTTAAATTCGTGGAGAAAAGCCACCACCCTGCAAAAACTAATACTAAAAAAGAGGATGCCATAGCAAGGATTCTTCTGGAAAGAGAAAATGTTTTTGCTTCTTTTTTTTGGGTAGTGCTTACTTCTGTTTTTTCCTTTTCCTCTGTAACTAGTTCAAGTTCCGCTTCTTCAAACAAACCTTTAAGAGTAGTTACCTCTGCGATTTGTTTATAAAAATCTACTTCTTTTCCTAATTCACTATTCATAGAGAGTTTCTCTTCAAAAGCCGCAAGGTCCGCTCCTTTTAATTCTTCTTTTACATAGCTTTCTATTTCGGTATAATTATAATTTTTTTCCATGATTCATTTATTTTATAACTCCTATTTGCTTACGCATTCCTGCAATACAGCGTCTTCTTTTATTGCGAACAAACTCTAGAGTATACTTTAGAATAGGTGCGATTTCTTTATCTTTCTTTTTCTCGAAAAATGTTAATTTTAATAATTTCTGACATTCTTCGCTAGCATTTTTCATTATTTTATACAATTCTTGAAACTGGGATTCTTTTTTTTGTTTCTCCGCAATTTCATTTTCATCTTCGCTTTGCAAAGGCAGTTCTTTTCCTTCTTCATCGACAATACCTGTCAGTTTACCTGTCCGTTTTAATTCGTTTAACCATTGATTCCTAGTTATAGCATATAGAAAAGATTTTATATTATACTTAATTGTAAAATTTTCATCTTTCAACTTTTCAATTAAAACAACCATAGCTCTTTGAAAAAATTCAGTAGCGTCTTCTTTACTTCCTTTGTTATTCAAAACAAAACTAGCACAATATCCAAATGCGGATTTATAAAGGTCCTTAATAGCTTTGCTTTCGCCTCTCCTAATACAAGAGAGAAGTTCGTTTTGTAGGCTTATTATTTCCATTATCCGTTTATTAGTAAATTATTTATTTAAATGTGACCAGTTAATAGGATATAAATATTAAAAAAAAAGCGTTGAGATAGAATATTGTTACACAATTAATTATTTTTTGATTTTAAAAAAAAGGATTTATGTGACATATATGAAGGAACAACCCCAAGCAGTATACCGCAAATTTAGTAAAATCTTAATTCTTCCCTAAAATCCACCCAACCTTTTCCAAAAATAACCCGTCTTCTCCTAAAAGCGATTATTTATAATTTTCAAAATATTATAAA
>ENA-ORXT01003152-ORXT01003152.1-marine-metagenome-genome-assembly--contig:-NODE-3152-length-18558-cov-5.977220_pt1 | contig 18558 bp, 13 predicted proteins | sample MGYA00237868_ERZ511482 | MGnify/ENA metagenome assembly ERZ511482 | reverse complement strand
AACTTTCGGTGCGTCAAAACCCGTCGTCAGCACTTGGCAATTACACAACACCTGCAAGTCACCATGCTTAAAATCCCTGACCATGCTGATTCGTGTCCCGGAATCAGTTCCCGCAGTGATGACCCCTGCTTTTACGCCTTTCATGGCGAGCAAAATGGCCATTGACTGAGCATCACGAACTGTTGGGCCAAAGTAAAGAATTCTCGCGTCGGGGTTTTGAGCCATATCTACAATTTCTGGCAATATCTTGCTACGACGAGCATGAGTATCGGCTTTCTGCTGCATCGCTTTGTCGATGCCTCTAATCGCCGATCCAACCCGAAGTGTAGTTTCGGTGTCGAACTGATGCAGATCAATCTCAGAGAGTATTTTTCTTTTCTGTAGTGCTGAACGGAAAGGACGTTGCAAAGTCTGTGATGGTTCGAGCAGTTCGCAGAATATATCAGTTAGTTCCATCGTCCCCTCATCAGACGGGTCTTTATATTCCATCCGATACGGTGTCGCCGTAAGCCCAAGGACAGATGATTCTTTACTGATACATTTGAGGTTACGGAGAATTTCTTTGTACGTGGGGGCAGCGCCGCGATGTGCCTCATCGATCACAACAAGTCCTGAAGTATAGATTGCGACTGTTGCACGTTTGCTTTCGTCGCTAGCGGCGTCTTTGAGAAGGTTGATGATCCGCTGCGGCGTCGAAATTATGATCTGCGGGTCAGGGCTCAGCAGAACGTTTTGAAACTGCGGACTGTGAATGTCTTTTGTGAATTTACCCCACAGCCGAACCAAATCGACTTGTGGAGAATCGGCAACTGAACTCCAAACCGACCGAGCATCTTGGGCTGCTTGTTCACAGAGTTCTTCTGAATGAGCAAGCCAAAGGACAGTATCATTATTTCTACCGCGTTTAGACAGCCAAGAGCGAATCGTCTCCATCGCGACCCGCGTTTTTCCAGCACCGGTAGGCAGTTCCACCATCGCTCGACCACCATCCTGCTCGGCGACGGCTAACGCTTTGGCAAAAACTTCGCGTTGATAGTCCTTTAAATGCGGCACAGACGGTTTTCCGGTCAGCGTTTCGATGTCGGGTCTTTCTTCGACGTAGGCCTTGCCCGCAAATTCAGGCGGGAATCCAAGCCGGCGAACAAAGTTTCTGGCGCTTTCTCGACCGCGTTCCCAGCGATTGGGAATACAGGATTCCTCAAGTCCGAGTGCAAGTCCCGCCAAATCACGACGCTGCCTGTCGGCAAAAAGATGTCTGTTGTATCCAACGATTAGGGCGAATGCTGCATCCCGAGCACGAAGTGATCGATTGCGCGTCTCAGCATAACGCTGTCCATTGAGAGGATTCTCCAACTCACCTAACATCTGCTTCAATTGCGGTGTACGTCCTTTAAAAATCTCCAACAGACGCGCAAGGCCCACAATTTGCCATTCGTTCAGGGATGAACATACCCCCGCTCCCTCTGGGAACGTTTCACGAAACGAATCCGGTTGATGCTCACTCGTGCTGGGCGAAGCAATAAATTCATATAAGCTGCGTGGGTTTAGGAGATTCTCTGTTTTCATTGGACTCACTTTGTTTTACTTTTCCCGCCTAGGACGCTTCGTGGCGATAACTCTCCGTGTATTTAGGTTCCCATTTAATGAAGTCAAGCGAGACCGAATAAAAAATCGGAACTTGCGAACCGCCACACTGCTAGAGCCCCAACACTCTGGGCAAATAAAAGGTGTCAGGGTGTGCCAGGATAAAACCGGATTGAGATAGAGAATGGAGGATTCTGGAGGATTCTTACGAAGAAGATCTAGCCAGTCACTTCGGCCTTCAGCGGAGGGGCGTTCCGCGTAACCGATTCGTCTTGAGCGTCCGCGCGAAGGGTATGTAGGCCAACCATTAAGCTCCGAAATCAGTCCTCCCGTGTGCCGTTTCAGTCCTGTCAGGGAGAAAGCGTACCGCCATTGCCAAGGTGTGACCGAACGCGGCGGAATCATAGACCCTGTGCATGCATGGACATCTCAAACGCGATAACCGGAAGGTCCTAATGGTTGCCATTCTCATGCCTGCGTCGTGTGCAAGGCATCGGTGGGACGGTCAGGAAACGTCTTAGACGGAAAGTCTGACATGAACGCCAACAGGAATTCAGATGTTTGCATAGTACCTGCGAAGCCGACGAACAAAACCGCAACGGCGGTGGCGGAGTTGGCCGAGGAAAGTGAAACATCAAGGGAAGATTGCTTCGATTGTCTCGCATCAGACTCAATGCTGGACTGAGCGAGTATCCAGCAATCGCAGCTCGTAAAGACGAAACGTCTTGACTGCTATGCCTGAGGAAGGAGCCGAATACTTCGCGTACGGATCTGTGCGGGGGCGGCTGGAAACAGCCGTCCCTACCACGATTCGGACAGATCCAATTGAATTTCCAACCTGCTTCGGTCCGACACACCAATGTAAGGAATGCCCGTTTTGAAACTGCGTCGGCTTCATCGTCCGATGCCAGAAACGGAATAGTGCGTTTGTTCGACCGTCAGGTCTAAGCCAGTTCGCCTGTCATATCATCACCGTATTTTTCGACATATTCTTGCGGATCTCACGCTTTACTTCGGCTTGTTTCTTGCGGTACTCGCGGTCCATCTCTGCCATCTCGACCAGAAGCGCCATTCCGATGACGAGGCTGATGACGAGGGGAAGAACGCCCAACGGATATTTCAATCGGTGAGCCAGTCTTTAGAAAGAAATCCCAGAGGTGTCCCAAGGCTTTCGTTGTGCTAATAGCCGGCAAAAAGCAGGTAAATCTGCTCGGTTTGGCGTCAGTTCTGCCTTTTAGTACAAACCCATCAAAGTTTTCCCACACCTAAAGGAAATTACCATGAAACCGATCCTCACCCTCATCCTTCTAACGACATTTTGTTTCAATTTGACATCCGAGTCATCTGCTCAGCCTGCTTGGAAAGAGCAGATGAAACGACAGCAAGAATTCGAACGCGAGAACGCCAAACGTTTTCGTGAAATAAATCGCGAGCGTGCTAAATCGCAAGCTGAATTCGAACGTGAAAGTTTTAAGAACTACGCCGAGCAACAACGGGAAACCGCCAAATGGCAAGCTGAACAGCAGCGCGAACAACAGAAGGGGTGGGAAGAACAACAGAGATTCTACGCCGAACAACAACGCGAAAATTTTCAGAATCAGCGCGAGTTCCAGCGGAACAGCGGACAATTCCGGAACGGCTTTCCTCAAGGCCAGGGGTTCGGTGGCAACCGCTTCCAACAACCAGTTCCTGGCGTTTACCAACCCGCACCCGCAATCCTACAAGGTCAAGGTTCTGGCGAAATCATTGTACACCCTCCCAGCAATCTACCATTTCAACAGGGGCCCGTCATCAACGAAGGCCCCTATTTGGATGCTCCCGACGAACCAATATTCAACGATACATTTGGAAACTCTGTTCTCCATCCGGGAACCATACGATCGGAACAACCACACTTTCCTGCTGTGCCGCCGATCAACTACGGACCAATACGGTGATGAAACTGCTCCGGCCCATTCGGCAACGCAAATCCATGAGTCGTTTTTGCACCTTTGCAACGCGGCTGAAGCGATCGGGATTCGCGTCGTCAACTCACCCGAACATTTGCGTTACTTCGCCAGCAAGTCTTCGCTTGTCTCTGTCGCTCCCGAATATCGACCGGCCATGGTGGTGAGTAGCGACTTGCCGCAGATTATCGAGTTCATCAACAATGCCCCGTACGATTGCATCGCCAAACCCTTATTCGGTTCCAGAGGTGAAAACGTAATTCGAGTTTCCAAATTGACAGATGATCTTGAGGCAAAGCTGGAGTCCACTTTTGGTTCGACAACGTTTGTTGTTCAGCATTTTGTGGAAGCCGACCATGCTGGCGACAAACGCGTTATCATTGTCGGCGGCGAAATATTGCAAATCGATGGGCATATCGACGGGCATATCGCCGGCATCGAACGCCACCCGGCTAGTGACGATTTCCGGGCGAACTTACACGCCGGAGGATCAGCCCATCAACTGGCGCTTTCCGAAGAGGCCATCGCGGCCACGCAACATGCCGCCAAACTCCTGTATGAGCACGGCATCTGGCTTGCAGGAGTTGATTTGATCGGCGACAAGATCATTGAGTTCAACGTGTTCAGTACTGGCGGCTTGTACGATTCGATTAAGTTTTCTGGCTGCCCGATTGACGAGATTATTATTGAGAAGTTGATGAACAATTTCGATGCCTAAGCTGCGTCGGCTTCATCGTCCGAAGCTTCGCAGTGAGCACCATAGGACGCTCTGGTCCGATAAACCGAAGCTCGTTGCCAACAGAATTGAAATTCAGAGGCAGAGTTCAAATCTCGTGCGCCTCGCTTGTCGCGACTAACAAACGAGTGGAGCATTTTTCGACGGCAAGATGCCGCCCCTACGATTCGCTATCGCATCGACACCGCGACCTCGGTTTCGCTGACGTGTTTGTCGGCGTTGGTTTGCAGGTTCAAGATCATTTTCGTTGACCAACGTCCTTGTTCATCGCCTCGCACAATCCAGTGCGGTTGCACACAGACGGCTTGATGAACGGCTTCGAAACCGGATTCCGATTGGCTGACTGATTGAACAGGGTAAGTAAAGATGCTGCCGGTTTGATCAAACGATAGACCAATCTCAACGCCCAACCAGCCATCGGTCAAATTGATTTGGTTCGTGTTCTCACAATTCATGACCGTCTGCATCTGACCAAGATTGTTGCCGCCAGCGTCAGAGAAGAAGCGATCCTCTTGGCCGTCTGGTAATCCCGCGAAATTGAATTCGACACCAAAATGCATTGTGCGGTCCTGCGGCAAACCCTCGATCATATACGCGATTTCGACTTCGCTACTACCGGCGGTTTGCGTCACGCCTTTGGTGATCTTCAGTGGCACACCCCAAGCATTTCCTTCGCGCGTCAACATGACCTGAACACGCTCGGGCTTACTTCTGATTTTGGCGCTATATTCGCCATCAGCAAAATCACCACGCTCCATCGCCGCGCTGGTCATCAAGTCACTGACGGCAACATCTTCGTCCCAAAAATGATCGACTAGGTTGCCTCGCAGGCGAGAATCGTACTGCAAACGTTCGTCCAAACCCTCTTGCTTGAAAATGACCTGATCGTGGATGCTGGCCGCTTCTCCGTCGTTTGAGGTTTCACCTTGCCGGACTTTGTTGTGGTAGAGCTCCGGTCGGCGTTGGATGGTGGCTCCTAAGTTATGACCAATATTTAGCAGGTCAAGCTCGTAGATCGTGCCGCCGACGTCCGGTGAAATCCAAGTTGTAATCTGTTCGTTGCCTAAACGAATCTCCGGGCGTCCGTCGAAATTGTAGTCATCGGTCGTCGCTTCGATCCAGTTGTCTGGCCGGCCCATTCCCTTCTCCAAAAACCGATCGGCAACCAGTAGATGCTGGTAAACAGCATTGCGTAAATGCGGTAGGTAAATACCACCAAACGCACCGTGCCAGTAACTACAATTGCACTGGCCCTGATAAAGATGATCTTCAGCGCTGGATAACACCGCTGCATCGATGCCTTGTTCGGTTGCTTTTTTAAGCAAACCGCTGACGTACATCATCCGCGAATACATGTGATTGGTTTCAGGGTATTTGACTTTGAAGTTCCGCCAAAAACCGCCGGAGAGAAATGATTCAATCATCTTCTCCTGCGGATGCCCCTCAAGCTCATGCACCAAGTCATCGTGTTCGATTTGGCGATTGACGGGCAACGCCCACTCGGTCATCTCGCGGTAGCTGGCGTCAGGCAGATAAATCTTGCCGCGCGGTGGTGTCGTTGTGACGGCGTGATTGAGCGTCGTCGTCGCCAACCAATCACGATTGTCGGTGAGGGCTTGGAAAAACTCCTTTAACCAGCCTTGGCCGTAGACAAGCTCCTTTGTGTTAGGCCACGTTCCGAATTTTTCGCCATCGTCGCCAAATACAAGCACGGCTCCAGGTGATTTTTCAGCCCACTGCCGGCAGTAGTCGATCGTATCTTGCGGATCGTGGAAAGGCAGTAAGTATCGCAGGCGTTCGCTACCGGGGAACACGCGCGCAATTTTGCCTTCGTCTTCAACAATGTAATAACCGGACAACTCTTCGTCCTTGAGGCCCGCGCGTCGAAAGTGAAAGTCGTCCAGCACCGTGTACGAAATCCCAGCTTCGCTGACCGCAGAGGCGAGGCTTGATTCCCAAACGCGTTCAGGCATCCACATTCCGTTGACCTTTTCGCAGACACGTTGCTGCAACCAATCAGAAAAACGGGTGATCTGTCCGACGCGATCGCGCACGGGAATCATCGTCAGAATCGGTTCGTAGAATGCTCCGCCAATGATTTCGATGCGGCCGTGGCTGACCAACTGAGCGACGCGGCTGAGATATTCTGGATGAGCCTTTTCCAGCCACTTCATCAGCGGCCCGCTGGTGTGCAGCGAAATATTCAAATGCTCAAAGGGTTCAAACACATCCAAAAACGGCAGGTAGCTATCTTGGTACGCCTGTTCAAAAACGCCATCGAAGTTGCCGACAGGTTGATGGTTGTGAAGAACGAGGCAAAGCTGTACTTGTGGATCACTCATGATTTTACTGCTGGATCAGAACTTGTTGGCTGAATCGAAAGTCCAGAATAGGATGCTTCTTCGGATCGTTATGCGTAGTTTTAACCGATTTTGAGAGTTTTGGAGAGTCTCAGTAGGTCGAATGCGATGTGGATCGGAAAAGTGTCATGGCTACATGGTAACGCGATCGTGACGATCATCAAACTTTGACAACGGGAGCCAAGGAAAATTGCAAAGTCTAATTTTGGCGGAGAGGCGTCAGCCTCCCGGTCCGTAAAAAACTGTACGGCTCGCGCCGTGGCGCTACCATTGAAATGAACTTTGCCGTACTCCTGAGCGGCAGTCAAAGCAAAAACGTCGCGCTAGCTCCGCAGGCGTTTTACAGCCATCTCGGGTGCGATGGGATTCACCCAGACGTCCGTCCCCAACTCAAAACCGGCCGCGCGTGTCGTGCGTGGAAAGAACTCTAGATACCAATGGTCTTGTGCCGCTTGAGAGAACGGGGCCATGTGCATCAATAAGTTGTACGAAGGATTATCGAGCGCTTCCTCCAAACGTCGAACGACGTCGCGGCTCATGAAAGCCAGTTCGTCTCTCACGTCGTCGTCAACTTCTAAAAAAGAAGTGCTTGGATCGTTAGGCACGATCCAAATTTGGAATGGAAACCGACTGGCATAGGGACACACGACCGTAAAATATTTCGCTTGGTAGATGATTCGCGTTTCTTGTGAAATTTCCCACTTCAAAAGCGATGCCATCAGCGTTTCCTTGTGCGTGTCCAAGTGCAAACGGTTACGTTCGACTCGGCTTTGCAATTGATCACTGAGCACTGGTGACCCGATCAATTGAAAGTGAATATGCTCCAACGACGCTCCTGCTTCAGATCGGCAATTCATGAACAGCATCGCATGCTTGGCGACCTCACAGTCTCTCATCATGTTGAGACGGTCCTGATTTGCGCGAAACAGCACTTTCAATTCGTCGTCGTACAATGAACTCAAACTGGAAATATGTCGGCACGAAGGAATGATCAATTCTTGAGGCCCCGGTAACGCCGAACGGAGGTAAGGACCGTGCGCGACCTTTCCCATGCTGACTTCCAAACGGTTCTTATCTGCCTCGTCACCTTCAGCGGCGCGTTGGGCATGGCTTTTGATTCGCCCGAAGGCAGCATACTTGTTCGAAACGACGCGCGTCGACCAGCGATCATTCTCGTTACCCTGGTCGTCGATGCTTGACTGCATCTGACTTCCGTTGCTGGCGTAAATCACTTTTGTGGGAGGCGTTTCTTGCTCATTGCCTCCACAGAACGGGCAAATCAAACGTTTGCGGACACGCTCAAGTGGAATAAATTCAATAGGTCGGTCATTCCGATTTCCAGCAATTACCGTCCAGTGTCCTGAAACGGGATCAAAGCGCAGATCAGACATAGCGAATATATGCGTGAGGTTAAGATTGGAAGGTGCTTCCTTTACTTTAAACGCAAACAAAACCAGTCGCAAGAAAAATACCGCGCTCGACAGTTGAGCAATCAACACTAAGGCGACAATAGTAAACCCTGTCGTCGGTTACTGTTTAACCTGCTATCGGTTTATCAAGCTGTTAAACTAGTAAATTTAAACGCAAGTTTGAGGGAACATAGAACATCAAGGCGCAGTTGAATCACCTAACTTGCGTTCAATGGTCTGAAGATAGAGGCTCTCATATGCTTTCGCACTCACGGCCCATGACCAGTCGCGTTGGATTCCCGCGTTCACCAGTTTATTCCAATTTTCTTTGTCATGACGGTACATTTCCACTGCTCGGGAAAGTGCTTGCTCCAATTCCGTGGCAGTGAAACCCTCAAACGAAAACCCGTTCGCCGTATCGTTGGCGATTGTTTCAAGGCTGGCGTCGACAACCGTATCGGCCAGTCCGCCGGTGCGACGAACCACGGGAACTGTTCCATAGGCCATTGAATACATCTGGTTCAATCCGCAAGGCTCGTACTCACTGGGCATGACGAACATATCGGCGCCAGCTTCGATCTGATGAGCCAGCTCGTTTGAGAAACCAAGCTGCAACCCTAATTTGTGCGGATGATTTTGGTACAGACTGGTCAATGCTGTGTGGAATTCTGGAGCGCCGGTGCCCAAGACAACCCATTGAACATCAGTCGTCTCCAGCCATTTTTGCATCACCTGCAGGATCAGCGACCACCCCTTCTGCGTCGCCAGACGGCCGACAATACCAACCAAGGGTGTGTTCGAGTTTTGCTCGAGGCCAAAAAATTCTTGAAGGTGCTTTTTGCAAACGGCTTTTCCCTGAGGCCAATCATCGGCAGGAAAATTTGCCGGTATTAAATCATCGGTGGCAGGATTCCACTGCGTTGTGTCGATGCCGTTGAGAATGCCCGACAACACATCAGCGCGATCTTGGAGGACACCTTGCAGTCCACAGCCCTGATCGGCATTTTGAATTTCCTGAGCATAAGTCGGACTGACCGTGTTGATGGAATCGGCAAACACGATACCCGTTTTAAGCAAATTCAGTTTATCAAAAAACTCCATCTGCAAGTGGTTAAAGTACTTCCAATCCAACCCCGTCAGCGTCATGGCATTTGATGCAAAAGCTCCCTGGTACGCTAAGTTGTGAATCGTTATCAGGCTGGCGATCTGTTCATACCTTGGATTTGAATCATACTCCGCCTTCAACAACGCCGGAATCAAACCCGTCTGCCAATCGTTGCAGTGAATAATATCTGGTTGCAGATCCAACAACCGAACCGCCTCTAATACGGCTCGCCCAAAGAAGATAAATCGCTGGGCGTTATCCTCATAGTCAGTGCCTTTCTCTCCGTACAGTGATTCCCGATCAAAATAGTCGTCGTTGGCAACTAAATAGACTTTGACTTTACTCTTTGGAAACGTCGTCACCAGCAATTCGCCAGGTACTAACTGATTGCCGATGGGTATCTCAAGTTCGATTCCCGTTTTTTGAATGTCAAAATCACCGTAAGTGACAGAGCGATAACCGGGCATCAACACCGTTACTTGGTGGCCCAGTTGTTCCAACTGTTGAGGCAAGGCTCCGCAAACATCAGCCAGTCCACCAGTTTTCGCGAACGGGACAACTTCGCTGCTGGCTAAAATAATGTTCATCAAGGGCTCTCAATTGGCAACGTCTGGGATAGCTTTGTAGATCAGCGTCGACACGAAAGAGCCCCGCTTTATCAGCAAGAAACCATTATGTCGCTGGGACATCTTAGTTTCAACAGGTGGTCATAACGAGTTCCCAAACCGGTAACTCGCTGGGAAAACTATTCAAAAACTGGATCGCCAAGTAGTTAGGGGACTATCATTGCAGCGGCCGTTTAACTTCTACGCCATTGCCTCAATCGCTGCCCTAATTTCCCGCTGGCATTGCGTTTGCTCAAGCCCCGTTAAATCGAGCCAGGGGCCAGCGAATCGACGGGCGGCATCCTTAAAGCTCTTTTCTGGATCAGAAAAGAGCATAAGGCGAAAATCCTCAAGAGGAGCGTCTATTGCCTGAATATTTCGCACGATTTTGAACGCCCAACCGCTACCGTTGAATGATTTCAAGGAGGCTTCAGCAGCCATTTTATCACCTGCGATCCATAAAATTGCCTTAGGGGAGTTATGCAACCGATCAGCCAAGTCTTTCAAACTGACGCCAGAGATTGGGTCAATCAAGTCGCCAGCTATTTCCGAAGCAGGGCCTAGAACGAACTTACGGTACGACATCCTGCAGTGCGGCACCTGCAGTTGTGTCTGATCGATGACTTGATCTCCAAAGAGAATGATATCCAAATCTATCGTCCTCGGTCCCCACCGTTGTCTGCGCTGCCTGCCCATATCGTTTTCTACGCTACGTGTCAGCTGAAACAGCGCTTCGGCTGTAAGAGACGTTTGGATACGAATCGCACTATTGAGATAGTCTGGCGTAAGATCTGTGCCATCCTCGATGACGTCTTCTTTGCCCGAAACAGCCGTTGTCACCAAAGGGTTGGCAATGGCAAGCACTTCAATTTCGGTATGATCCGCGATACGGCGAGCCGCTTCTTGTAGATTTGCGGGCGGATTGCCCAAATTGGATCCAAAAGCAATCAGCGCCTGGGGCATAAGAATGATTTCGATTCGTTTAAACGTTTTGAAACTGCCTCCTTCAAGTCTTCCATCCAGCCTGAAAGGAGAACTGCAAAGTGCATTTCAATAGTAGCGTCACGGCGCAAGCGTACGGTTTTTCACGCACCGGGAGGCTACCGCCTCACCGCTAAAATAAGACGTCGCAGTTTTCATGTCCAACTTGAAATAAAGCAAAAAAAACGACAGATTGCATCATGCTCTCTGCCGCCCGTTTATCAGTTCCGTGAATCAACAGGTCAAATATGAGTCCATCCTTCGACCCGACCGTTTGACCTTGGCAGCTCCCGCCAATCAAACAAGTAACGAAAATCCGTTTTCAAATAAAATGGGTGTGGAATCCAACCCACGACACGCAGTCGCCGACTTTCGTCTCCCTCAGTCGCCGCCACCCGTTTCCTTTTGTTGAAAACTCTTGTCGATAAATGCCTCATGCAAAAACCTAGTTTCGGCATGTAATTCTCTCAAGTTGATCATCAAGTTAAGCCTAAACACCTACTTCAAACGCATGAAAACGTTGGCCAAGGGTAGCTTTGGGAGATCCCATCTCTTTTCCGCCAATTCCCAAATAAGCAACGATGCCGAAGAATATTACTCAAATCAACACAGCCAAAAACGCTAAAATACTGGCCCCCGTTCTAGGTGGTGTGAGATCACAGCGACGCAAGTATTAAATTAGGTTTCTCAACGAAGCTCAAAAACGCAAACTCGTGGAGGCCATTTTGGGAATGTTGAAGAAGATGTCAAGCAAACATTTAGCAATTTTTGTGGTAGCAGTTTTTCTAAAAATATCTTTTTGCTTGACAACGCTTTTACCGCGCATCCAGATTCGATCACGACAACACTTTTCAAAAAGAAGCCCCTTTCAAGGCACAGCTAAAAACCATGAAATTTTGGAGCAGTGCAAATTTATTATGACCTGTCAAGCATCTATGTTGCTGAATTTTTCTACCTCTGGCCAACCTGTTTAGAATTCCCTAATAAGCGTTTAGACTATCGGAAACTCGATTTTTCATAAGCAATTTTTTTTCACAACTATTTTATTTCCCTTGGGAGCTTGACGTGTTGGAGATCATTACCTTTCCCCATCCAACTCTACGACATAAATCGAAACCGATCACGAAAGTCGACGCTGAACTGAAGCAAATCGTAGCCGATATGTTTGAAGCGATGTACAAAGCGAAGGGAATCGGACTGGCTGCGAATCAAGTCAATTTGCCGCTACAGCTGTTCATCATTAACACCACCGGCCAAAAGGATAGCGGCGAAGAACTCGTGTTCATCAATCCCGTCGTGTCAGCCCCCAAAGGTGGGGCCGACGCAGAAGAAGGTTGCTTAAGCTTGCCGGGTGTCGAAGCAATGGTCAGCCGGCCAGAGACCATTCATGTTTCGGCGTACGATCTCAATGGTAACCAAATTGAGATGACCGCCGATGGTTTACTTGGCCGTGCGATTCAGCATGAGCTTGATCACTTGCAGGGCGTGATGTTTATCGACCGTGTTTCGGAATCAGAAAATCGCCTGATCGAAGGAGAAGTTCAAACCTTCGAACTTGACTTTGACGCCCGCCGTGAAGCCGGAGCCATTCCCTCCGACAAAGAAATCGCCGAACATTTAAAGACTTACGAGGCGCGATACTGTAGTTAGCCTCCAGCCCCTCACAGAAATGCAGCTCGATGAAACTCATTCTCTTTGGCACCGGTCCTTTTGCCGTTCCATCTTTCGAAAATCTAATTAACTCCGATCATCAGATCGTCGCACTGGTTACTCGACCGATCGCCGATTCGGGGAAGCGTCGAAAAACAGCCGAAAACCCAACGCGCGATCTTGGTGAAGCTCATGGATTGCAAATCCTCGACCCACTGAGCATCAACATTGACCAAGCGGTCGCTGAGCTCAAAGCGCTTGACGCGGATCTGTTTGTTGTATGTGACTATGGTCAAATTCTTTCCAAAGACGCCTTAGCGACGGCCAAACTTGGTGGAATCAATCTTCATGGATCACTGCTGCCTAAGTATCGCGGCGCTGCGCCCATTCATTGGGCAATTTACAACGGTGACGCTGTCACCGGCGTCACCATTATCCACATGACGCCGCGTCTGGACGGTGGGCCATGTCTTGCGAAGGTGGAAACAAAAATTGGAGCTGAAGAAACCACCGAACAGATCGAACCGAGACTGGCTCAGTTGGGCGTTGACGCCGTTAACGAATCCATCGCGATGCTTCAGCGCTGGGACGGGACAGAAGAAATTGGCACCAAACAAAAACAATCCGAGGCCACTAAAGCTCCGAGGCTGAATAAATCCGATGGTCGCATTGATTGGGCGCGCTCCGCGATCGAGATTAAAAATCAGATCCGCGCGTTCCAACCTTGGCCAGGCACCTTCTCGACATGGCAACAAGATGGAAAACCGGAACAACGACTAATTATCCACCAAGCAACAGTTACGCCTCCCTTAGAATCCGGAGCCGAACCCGGCGCGGTCTTGCGATCTGATAAAACGGATTTGGTCGTTCAAACTGGGGCAGGGCAGTTGCTACTGAACATCGTCCAACCCGCAGGAAAGAAAAAGATGCCGATCGCTGATTTTCTAAGAGGAAATCCGCCAAAGGTCGGCAGCGTGATGGGCAGCTAAAATGGTTGCCAGTGAATCATCTTAGAACACAACTAACACAGTTTGGCTGGAGCACACTTTGTATTGGGTTCTCTATCACATCGTCAGCGGCCACGCATTCTTCACTGGCCTAGCTATGGACGACGGCTAATTTTGCATTTCCGCGATCACGTTCGAGGCTTCGGTAAGGAAGCCGGGTTGATCCATCAGGTGCAAAACAACGGGACTGTTCATGATCGCCATGATCTTCTTCTTGTCCGTAGGTCCGTCTGATTTGAGAATGTCATTGATCGTTTTGTCCGACTTGAGCATCCCAATCGCTTCTTGCATCGAAGGCTCTTTTTCCAGCGTCTTGATACGAGGATCATTAATCATTTGCTTCACGGCGTTGGGATCCATGAGAACCGCGACCGTCTTTTGGACATGTGCAAAACAATTCAGTTGCGGGAATTTCACAAACGGATTGTAATCTTCGACAATCGGTCCGATGTAACTTCGTTCAGTATGCTCAATCACTTCTGCCACCTTGGAAGTGATCACGTCCTGCACAGGAGCTTCTTCACTCGATGGTGTTGGCAACATGGGCTGGACGACTATTAAACCACCCATTAGTACTAGCACACCAACACCTGCTTCTGCACCCCCCATAAGAAATCCGACCCAGCGGTTGAACAAGCTTAGGCTTGGGCGATTCTTCATAATCGCGCCCGAGATTAGAGCGACCACGAAGACCGAACAGGAAATAATCGCTACGCTAATGATTCCCAGCGAAAGCAAACGATTCGTCAAACCAGTCGTGGAAATCCATTGGGTAAGTTTAAGCTCCAAATCACCCGTCAATTGAGGGGCGAACCAAATCGCCGCGGCGATACCCGCCACCAGCGCTAAAGCCTTCACGGCGCCCACCTTGAATCCCGACATGCAGCCAAAACCGACCAGCGTCAAAAGCGCGGCACATACGTAGTCTCCCTGCCAGGCACATGCGGCGGCCGGAAGACCGAACAGAGCCAAGCAAAACAGGAATACCGAAGGTGACTTTTTGGTTTTAGACTGAAGCGCCATATCAAACTGCTCTGCGATAAAAGTTGGGAAGACAGATTTTGGACGGAGAAAAACATCCTCGTAAAAATAGGTTTTTGCTTATCTGCTGCGACAATTCCGAAAAATTCAAGCCAATAGATCGTATGTTTGCTCGAATAGCGTTCGGGTTGTTTTGATAATTCCAAAAATCATAATCCCCCGATCGGTGCAGACAGCGTATTCAAGCGTTTTGCAATGGTTACATCGCTCCTACGATGCCCGTAGCATAGTTCTAATATTGTTGAATCATTCACGCTAAATCCACATCGCCTTCAGTCCAAACCGCCAAACCGAAACACTATGCTCAATTGGTTCAAAACCCGACGCCGCAAAAATACGCTCGCTGCACCTTGGCCCGAATCATGGTCGATGCATCTGAATCGCAATGTTCGTCTGAGCTGGGAATTGAACGACTTTGAAATGGGACGCCTTCGACAGATTATTAAAGTCTTCGTCGCCGAAAAGAATTGGGAAGGCTGTGAAGGCCTTTCGGTAACCGAGGAGATGAAAGTCACTATCTCCGCGCAAGCCGCATTATTGCTGCTGGGAGTGACCGAATTTTACTTCGACAATGTAAGCAGCATTCTAATTTTTCCAAAAGCATTCGTCCGTCAAGTAACCGATGGTGTCATCGCCAAAGATTCGCACCGTGCCGGCGAAGCGTGGCAAGGTGGACCGATCATTCTTTCATGGCGCGATACGCTGACCGGTGGAAGGAACGAAAACGATGGTCGAAACTTAGTCATTCATGAATTTGCGCATGCGCTAGATGGGCTCGACGGGGAAATGGGCGGCAACGTGATGTTCGACGACGCAGCTACATCGGCGCGGTGGCAGCAGGTCGTCGCTGAGGAGTACGATGAACTCGTGCGATGCAAGCAGCAGGGGATTGCTTCGCTTTTGGATCACTATGGAGCCACCAATCAAGCGGAGTTCTTCGCCGTCAGTTGCGAAACGTTCTTCGAACAACCGCGAAGACTTAAAATTGAGCACGAACAGCTGTTTGATTTACTTTGCACGTATTTTCGCGTAGACCCTCGGCGATGGCAGAAGAACTAAAATGCAGAAGCGCAGTTTATAAGGATGATGCCGCGCCATCACACGAAAAACGATCTGCAAGATCCGACCCAATTTAATATTGAAGCGAAATCCCATGCGACATCTTCCCAGGTTCCTCATCTCCGTTTCCGTCTGCCTTGCAGCTGCGCCAGCGCTGGCGCAAGAGGCTTGGCCCGAGTTTCGGGGCTCCGATGGAGCAGGGCGGATCGCGGATGGCGCAATACCGACTGACTTTTCTCAGTCAAATGTTCAATGGAAGGTCCCCGTTTGGGGGCGCGCTTGGTCATCACCGGTGGTGTGGGGAGAACAAGTTTGGGTGACCACCGCAACACGTGATGGCAAACGCATGTCAGCGCTGTGCTTCGATCTAAAAACAGGCAAGCAGTTGCACGACGTACTGATTCACCGGAATGAATCACCCCATTTTTGCCACGACGCAAACACTTACGCATCCCCGACCCCCGCGATAGAAAAGGATCGAATCTTCGTTCACTTCGGTCGCTATGGGACATCTTGCTTAGACACTTCCACCGGAGATATTCTCTGGCAACGAACTGATATTGAGTGCGATCACTTTCGCGGGCCCGCTTCATCGCCGGTACTTTCAGATGCGTTTGTGATGTTTGCAATGGACGGGATTGATCAGCAATTTGCCATCGCATTAGAAAAACAAACAGGAAAAACGGCTTGGCGAACGCCGCGCGATCTCAACTACGGCACCGACAATGGTGATCGAAAAAAGGCGTACGCCACTGGAACCATCGTCGACGTTGGCCCAAGTCAGCTGCTGGTCTTGCCCTCCGCGGTGGCGACGGTTGCCTATGACATTACTGACGGGCAACCGAAGTGGACTGTTTATCACGGTGGCATGAATGCTTCGGCACGGCCCATCAAAACAAACCAAGAAACGATTTTGATCACCAACGGATTTGGAAAGCTGCTGTCTGTTGACCCCAAGGCAAAAGGCGACGCAACCGAAACACACGTTAACTTCGTGCGCTCGAAAGTCGTGGCAAAAAAGTCGACTCCGGTGATCGTGGACAACTTGGCCTTCATGATCAGCGACAAAGGTGTTGCATCGTGCATCGATGCGAAAACGGGCGAAGAACATTGGGCACATCGCTTGGGCGGGAAGTTTGCCGCTTCGCCCATCACTGACGGGGAGAAAATATTAGCGCTCAGCGAATCGGGAAAGATTCACATCTTCGCAGCCAGCGAAACGTATCAGTCTCTGGGCGAAATCAAATTTGCCGACGGATTTCACGCTAGTCCTGCAGCCATCGACGGCAACCTGATCCTCCGCAGCCTGACACATCTCTACCGCATCAAAGCAAAAGATGGCAGCACGGGCAAACGTAACGGGGGCTTCTAGCCACCGTTTCTCTCGGTGGCTGGAAGCTCCCGCTACAGAAAATCATTGTGACAGCGACTTCTTGCCGGCTAAATTTGCTCGTCGAGTCAAATTGTCTTGGATGAACGTCCCACGTGGATCAAAGACGCGCACATTCAACTCCACATCGTCGGGGTGGTCTTCCAAAGTATATTGTTTCGCTAGGAAACTCGCTTCCTTACTGGCCGACAATGCTCCGCGCGATCGGCTCTGGATAAACGCCAGCCACATTCGATCAGGGCCAATACCTAATGTTGAATCGGTCGCATTCGCTTGGAAATCACTAGGAGTTAGCGGAGATAAATGTAGCGTGAAAAGCGCGAATGCCAAAAACACACTGGCAATCCAAATTGACAAAACCGACTGACCGATGATTTCGACCATAGGATCGAAATTAAGTTTTCGGCTGGACGTGATATCGGTCAACGTACGCAGCAAAATGAAACTGACCACGAACAGAATCCAAACGGCCAAGAAATCGACCAGATCCTTATACCCCAAGCTTCTTTGTAGCGTCGCCCCGAGGCCTTCGTAATACGCCGAAGCGATGAGGCCCGCCAAAATCATGTTGACCAGCGTTAAGAGATTGTTCCAAATCCCAAACCACCACGTCGAAGCAATGACGGCGAAGAAGGTCAGAATAATAATTAGAGATATCATAAGGTTTTACTAAAATAAGAATATCAATAACACTGTCAACAACACTATTTCAACGACAACACGCGTTGCAGTTCTTCCACCGACGTAATCCCCTGAGCGATCAGCAGCGCGCCCTCTTGCCGCATGGAAACCTGACGGCTTGTACGGGCGATTGATTTGAGTGTGTTTGGATCTGGCTTTTTCATGATCGCGCTCCGAATTTTATCGTTGATCTCCAGCAGCTCAAAAATCCCAGTCAGCCCATTGTAACCAATGCCGCCACACTCCTCGCACGGTTCAATTTCGTTTTCTTCTGCGTCAACCATCCCTTCGCGATACACAAAGGGTCGATGGAGTTCCGCGATTCGGTCTACGGGCAAACCTAACTTACGCAACAAATCCGGATGCGGTTGATACGCGACCTTGCACTTCTGGCACAGCTTCCGCAATCGCCTCATGCAGATTACCGCCGTCAAAAGCGTACTAAACTTTTCCAAATCGGGTTTCAATGCCAACACGCGAAGCAATGCATCGATGCAATTGCGACCGGGGCCTCGTACATAGATGGGCATATCATGTTCGCTAGAAACCCCCATCATATCATTGAGAGATTTCCCGTCTGGTACATGATTGAACGCTAATACGTTTGGCTCCTTCAACAGCAACTGGGGCAGTGGCGTCATCGCCGTTTCGCCTTTGCCTCGATCGAATGTGATAGAACCAAAATTGATAACCTCTTGTTCGACCATTTCCTCATCTTCGATCACAAAAAAGTCACGTGTCAGCCGGTCGCACACACTCAACACACCCCGCCAAGCCGACGTGTAGCCTTCGCCGGGTTTCGCGGACACCAACAGCAGATGCGAATCGTCACGATCAAGAATCGCCTTCAACGGTCCTTTCATGCTAGACCGCATCCCTAGCTCTTCTACCGTTTCCAGCAGATCCTTCTTCCAAGTCACATAGACCGCGACTCGTTCTCCTGTTTTGACGCCTTGAGAAACAACGCGGATCTTCTGTTTAGACTTTTGATACTCGGTCGCAAA
>ENA-ORXT01003151-ORXT01003151.1-marine-metagenome-genome-assembly--contig:-NODE-3151-length-18559-cov-10.879017_pt1 | contig 18559 bp, 8 predicted proteins | sample MGYA00237868_ERZ511482 | MGnify/ENA metagenome assembly ERZ511482 | reverse complement strand
TTTCTTGTAAGGAATGACTTTTTTCAATGCATATCCTACGATATGGATTTAAAAAAATCATTTCTTAGAAGGAAAAAAGTATTTTCATATACCAATTTGTTATTTACAAACAAGTCTAATACTTAGCTTATTTATTTAGCCGAGTAAACTAAAAATAAGAACCCTACTTAAACATACTATGATGAAAAATATAGCAGCACTGCTACTTCTTGCCTTATGGTTAGCACTAGGCGCTTGGTATTATACGTGTAAAGTTAAAAATTTATGTGCATCTCCTACAACAATTCCCGATGTTGTTTTGCCTAGTAATGAAGTACAACAACATAGCGAAATTGCTCCAGCGAAATTGAAAAGTGCTTATTTCCATATTTTCAATGCAGAAGAAGACCTGCTTTTTCAGACTTCTAGTGCTATCGTTCATACGGGCGCTGTTTTTAATACAAGCTTAGATAGTATTGTTAGATTTTTAAAACAGCATCCTTTTATTACATTAACGATAACTGCTCCTTACACGGAAATGGAGGAAAATTCTACAGAGTATGAAAATTTAGGGGTAGCCCGTGCTAATACGATTCAAGAAATAGTAGTAGCAAAAGGGATTCCAACAGCGCAAATTATACCAGCAGCAGCAATAAATAATACCCTTTTTTCCACCGAACAAAGTAATGGCAACTTAATTGACTTTAAATTTTCGGAATCTTATGCAGCCTTGAACGAATCAGAAGTAAAGGCGACCTATAAAGCTATTAATGAACTAGAAGAAGGGTCTCAGTTCTATAAAAATGGGGAATATATCATCTTTCTATCTGAACCTGAAACGTCTATTTCTCAAATTGACTATTACCTTAATAAAAACAAAGCGCATCTATTGCAAGTGAGCGTTCCTTTTACAGATGAGGAAGAAAGTATTGTAGACAGCCAAGATATTGGATTAGTGAGAGCTTTGGATTTAAAACAACAATTAGCTACTGTTGGTATTAAAAAAGAAAACATATTAATTGATAGTAGAGAAGAGGCAGCTGTTTTTGATAACACTGGCTTATCTTACCCACAAAAAATAAACTACAATTTTGTTTTTCCTTCCTTAAAAGATGCGGCTGCCTTAAAAGAGTATAAATTAGAAAATGCTTTATCCAAATTATTAACCAATGAGACAGAAGAAGCCTTGGTAAATAACACAGTGGAAGAAAGCAATCCTCCGACGGGAATTCAAAAAGAAACCGCAGATATTTCTCCGATCCACTTTAATTCTGGTAGTTACGACTTAGCAGTTACCCAACCTGTTTTATCCTATGTAAAAGATCTTAAATCTTTTTTAGAAGATAACCCTAATAAAACACTTTTAATTATTGGCCATGCGGATGATAAAGGGGAGGAAGATTTTAATTTTGAGCTTGGTCGTATCAGAGCCTATTCGGCTAGACGCTTATTGATAAATTATAAGGTGTCCCCGAATAAGATAAGAGTGATTTCTGAAGGAGAATTTAGCCCGATTGCCAGCAATGAACTGGAAGAAGGGAGACGGCTAAATAGACGAGTAGAAATTGATATTCAATGAGAGTAGAGACGTGAGAACAGAGAGCGGAGACTCTCAACTCTGAACAGGTACAAATCACAAAAAAATACTTAAAGATCAGCATCTAGATAATGCGTAAGTTCTCAAAATGCTGAGATATAAGGTTTTATCAAAATAATATAAACTATGAGTGCTAAAATATATGCAATTTTAACTATTGTAATAGTTGGTTTAATTTCTTTTTTAATTGGTTGGTTATTGATGAGTACTAAGTGGAAGAAAAAATTCTTTGAAGCGGACCGAATAAAGAAAATATTCGAGAATAAAACTAAGAAACAAGAGCAACTATTAAGTAGATCTAAGGAAGAACTAAAAGTGGCTAAACAACGTTTACTTCATGCCCAAGCTGATACCGTAAAATTAGAAAAGGAAATTAAAGGATTACATAAGAAAAATATTTCCTTAAAAAACCAATCTTTGAATTATTCTCATACTGATGATACCTATAATAAACTATTAAATGATTTGAATTTGGAAAAAAAGAAAAATGCTACTTTAAAAGCAGATTTTAAAAGAACAGTGGTAAACAATCAAGTATCTAAGACTATTCCAACTACAATAGGAACAAATAATAATTTAAATAGTAATCAAAAACAGTTCGTTCCAGTCAACGAAAAGCTACCTAATGAACCTTTAAAGAGGCAAACTGTAGCAGAAGGCAGCCCGCTATTTCCTATTATTCAGCGGGTTTCTATTTTTTCTAATTTAGAACAAAAAGATGATCTTGCTTTAATGGAAGGCATCGACTCGGCATTGGCTGCTCGACTTAATACCGTAGGTTTTATTAATTTTAAACAGATAGCTATGCTTACAGAAAAAGATCTTAATACGATTAGTCTAGAAATGAAAATGAAGAAAGGACAAGCCATGAATGATAATTGGGTAGCACAAGCTCGGACTTTATATCATAAAAAATATAGTAGTTGAAATTGACTATTTGTTTAGGTAGTTTGAAGGTAAGTACTCAATGATGAATTTATTAGACGCTATATAACTAGTTTTACTTCTTATTTGGTATTCATCATTTCTCATTTCTCATTCATCATTGAGTACTTACGTTTGAAGGTGTGAAACTGCTTCTTCCTCATGACTCAGCGTTTACTACGTAGGAATTTTATACTTTTGTGCCACTAAAAAATGATTTGTACGTTACTAAATAGGTACTTATATTTATAAATATTAAAATTTCTATTTACCTAAGTTCAATTTGGAGCTGGGGTAAGTTTTGTCTAACATGGAAGAAAAGACTTTAAATCCGCTAAAAGAAAAACTACACGAAATAATTTTCGAGGCAGATACCCCAATGGGTAAGCTCTTTGATATAGTGTTAATGGTTTTTATTATTGCTAGTATATTGGTGGTGATGTTAGAGAGTGTACAGAGTATTAATCAAGAGTACCAAGGCATTTTTGCAGTTTTAGAATGGGTGTTTACTATTTTTTTTACAGTAGAATATATCTTAAGATTATATTGTGTTTATCGGCCGATGAAGTATGCTTTAAGCTTTTTTGGCGTTGTGGATTTAATAGCTATCCTACCTACTTATATTGCCTTTTTGTTTCCAGAAGCTAGAGCTTTAGCGGCTGTTCGCTCTATGCGAATATTGCGGGTGTTTAGAATTTTTAAATTAGCTAGATATATCAAAGAGGGTTATGTAATTATGTCTGCGATGCGTGCTAGTCTGCCCAAAATTACCTTTTTCCTAGTGTTTATTGTTTTGGTGGTTACCGTAATGGGTTCTGTGATGTATATAATAGAGGGCGGCGTTGATTCCTCTTTTGATTCTATTCCTAGAAGTATCTACTGGGCAATCGTTACTTTGACAACGGTAGGGTATGGGGATATTTCTCCAACTACTCCATTAGGGCAATTCTTAGCATCTGTTATTATGATAATGGGTTATGTGGTAATTGCTGTACCAACGGGCATCGTTTCTGCTGAATTGGTTTCAGGAGAGCATGAACAACATAATAGTATTAATTGTCGGTATTGTGCCCAAGAAGGGCATGACGATGATGCGGTACACTGTAAATATTGTGGAGAGTTGTTGGTGGAAGAGTATGAATAAGTTTTTAAATCAAGTTCAAGTTCAAGTTCAAAACGGGACGTTAACCCACATCTGGTTAACGTCCCGTTTTGAACTTGAACTTGATTTTGGTTTTGAAACTGACTTATCACCGAGCAATCACAAAATCTTTAGTAATAGATAGTCCATTTCCTTTTAAAACTAGTAAATATAGACCGTTTGGCAAATTACTTATCTGTAGTTTAGCTTGTCGAGATTCGCTATTTACTTCCTTGTGAACTAAGGTTATTTCATGCCCTAAACTATTGTAAAGTACCAACTCTTCCAACTCAAATAATGGAGCTTGCCAGTTGACAAATAGTTGTTCTTTTGCAGGATTAGGAAATAGATTTATTTGTTCTTCAAATCGCATTTCTTGTTTAAATGAAATTGGCTCACTCACCTCCAAACGAGCTATAGGTGATGGGGTAGTAAGCCCACCTACTGGCAAAATATTTAAGGCGAAATCCTCTACTTCTCCCCAATTAAAAGATTCGCAAGGCCCAATTCGATCTCCCCATTTCATAGCGATTCTCATTTTGGTATTTCCGATAGCAGCATAACTTGGTACAACGACTGTTCCTCGTACCGTTCTATCACCAGAACCAAAAAATACTTGTTCACCTCTATCTTCTAAATCTCCATCTCGATTCCAGTCTATCCACACTTGCCAGTTTTCACTGTAAGGATTAAATCCAAAACCCGGTGTAAAAGCTAATTGAATAGTAGAACCTACGACTACATCTACCACTGGATTTTCGTTATTAAAATACCCTCCATTACTACCAGTTTGAAAAACTTGGTCATTGATTTGGGCTGCTTCTATCCATTCATAAACGGTGTTTTTTCCATTAGAACCACAATAGCTTAAAATACCTGACTCTGGCTCATTGGTAGGTACACAGAAAGTCGTTTTGTCTTGTGCTGCAAATTTACTGCCCGTTACCAATATAACTCCAGTTTCTGCTTCTACTACTTGAAATGCGCCATTGCCATAAGCACAACAAATACCATCTCCCCAAATATCATAGATACTAAAATCATAGCAACCAGGAGCTAAACACAGATTAGCTGTCTGAACTTCTTCTCTTGTGAAATTGCTAAAAGGGCCACCCTGTCCAAAAATAGTACCTGCTTCATTTTTAATATCCCAAGTTGTTTCTTCCCCATAATTGTCTAGCGTAATTTGAATGCTTATATTTTTGCAGCCAACTGCATTACTAATTCCTTCTAATGCTGTCTGCCCAGTTTGTGTACAACCATTAGCATCTGTAACCGTGACTTGATAGGCACCAGCCTCTAAATCTTCTAAATTTCTAGAATTAACATTATTGGACCAAGCGAAGGTATAAGGAGAACGACCACCAGTAACGGATAAATTAATTGCTCCATTAGAGCCTACACTCACCTCTTTAGTAGTAAAAGAAAGCTCCATAGCCTTAGGATCATTAAGTGGAAACTGCATGGATACTTGACAATTATTGGCATCTGTAATGCTTAAATCATAAAGACCTGCGGAAAGATTATTGATCGTTTGTCTGTTTTCTCCATTTCCCCAACTATATTGAAAAGGAGCTTTACCTCCTTCAGGATTTACTTCTATGCTACCAGTATTTGCTCCTGGACAGGTAGGATCTATTTTTGTGCTAGTAATTGTAATGGGCTCTGGTTCTAGTAAATTAACCATAGCAGTAGCATTCGTACCATTATCATCCGTGACGGTAACCGTATAAGAGCCACTTGTTAGATTTTCTAAAACTAATCGACCACTTCCATTGCTCCAATTGATAGTATAAGGAGCTGCGCCCCCTATAATAGATGGACTAATAGTACCATCACTACCCCCTGCACAACTAGGGTTATTTTGTTCATTTATGATAATCGTTAAGGGTATATCTTCTTTGACTTCTTTGCAGACTTCTAATGCCCAGCTATTCAATTGACCACCATCTAGATTGAAATGGTCTTTAATAATTAATGCCCATTCTCCAGCAATTTCTTGGTTTTCAAATATTGTAAAACTTTGTTTTGGTTGGAAAGTATCTTCGCTTTCAGGTGGACAAGGAAGATTGGCATGGTCTGCACCATCTTGCCCAAAAGTAAGATTGATGGTGTTTTCATTACCACAAATCTGGTCAAATAATAATGCCTTCTGACCACTTGGATCTTGTAAAGTAACGGTCAAGTCATTGATCCAAGAATGGGTGATATTTAAGTCTACTACTCGAATGCTTCTAATAACCCCTTCCTCTGCTAATTGTAAGACAGAGCTAATTTCTGGTGTGCCCTGAGTCGGAATTATTTCTGGTATATCGGTACTAGCAAAAGTTTGGCAGAGTACATTGGAAATAGTGAATTGAGTAAAGGTGGAATAATTGCTAGTACCACATTCGTTCTCCGCTTGTACTCTCCAATAATAAGTTCTACTATGTTCTAAATTATTTTCAAGAATAAAGGAATTGCCAGTTATATTATCTTCTTTTAATATTAATTGATTAAAATTTGGATCGGTTGCTATTTCCAAGGAATATACCGCAATAGGATCACTTGATATCCATTCGAAAGTTGGTTTGAGCGTTAAATCGTCCGCTTCATTAGTTGGTGCTTTATTGGTTAAAACCACGGCTTCGTTAGGAGAAACTGTTAAATCTATAAATCGAGTTTTAATATTTTCTCCATCTGCACCTGTTAATTCGATGGTATAATTCCCTGGACTGATGCCAGCAGTATTTATCGTTAGCATACTACTGTTTCCTGCTATTACGGAAATAGTAGAGAAATTATAATTAGTAAAGAAATCGCCTACATTGGCATCTAAAATAACAGTGCCGTCAAAATTCTCTAAACTTTTTACTAAAATAGAAAATTGTATGGCATTACCCCTACATACAGAAGCAGTTGCAGGTGTTATTTCAAGACTAAAATCAGGTGCGGCTTCTACAATAGCAAAATCATTATCTGAAATATCAAAAAAGATATTATCGACACTTTTGATTTTTATCCTAGCCTGATCCGTAACTATATTGGGCAAACGCACTTCTTGTGAGCCATCATTGGGTGCATTTTCTGCTAATAGAATTGGATAAGTGAAACCACCATCAGTAGATAAATAGATATTGACTTGATTGACGTTAATCGGTGCTCTTTGCGTATTAGCCACTTCCCATCTCACTGTTTGAGAAGACTCCGCAGTATAAAATATTGGTTCACTAGGAATAGTGACTTTGAATGGACCTGCATCCTCAATAAAGGTTAATTCTATTTCATCATAGTCCGTGCAACCTCCACCTTCGAAATTGTCTCTGGTGGTTAGGCGAAATTCCATAGAGCGACCAATCGTAGGCAACACTTCCCACTGCTCTGCTTCATTATTTATTAAACTTTCTAAATTTGGAAAAATTCTACTTGGACTAGTGGACGGAGGATAGGATCTAAATGCTGGTCCTTCTTCAGAAGTAGATTCTGGGGGCATAGTCGCAAATTCATTATCCACTTGCTCCCAGCAATAAGTAATCGTCTGATCGGTATCTGGATCAGTCGCACTGCCTACTAGCTCATAAGGTGTACCTGTTGGTACAAAGTAATCTGTCCCTGCATTTGCTTCTATGGGTTTATTATTTGTCGTAGTTAAGTTGGCACAACTACTGCCCATTCCAGTAGTATAATTGGTAATCTGTTGAATGCTATATCCATGAAAATAGGCATCACTACTTTCTTGTACATTTGGAAAACAAATACCTGAATAGCTCATAATTGTAGAGCCACTACCTGGTTCAAAAGCAGAAGCAATAGAGCGATTACAGTCATTGTTTTGTGTATGCGTAGCCCCAAATTGATGACCCATTTCATGGACCACATAGTCTATATCAAAAGGGTCTCCAATTGGTACTGGACGACCTGTGACTCCTCCTGCTTTTGTTACATCTAAACAAGCAGAATTGAGGTAAGCGACACCGCCGCCGCCAGTGCTAAATACATGTCCGATATCGTAATTAGATACGCCAATTAATTCATCACAAACGTCTTGATTTGCAGTCAACATTTGACTGCCTTCATCATTTTTAAAAGGGTCGGTATCACCGTTTAGAAAAACGATACGGTCATTATTAGCAACTATTTGTACTTCCAAAGATACTTCTTTAGCAAAGATACCATTGACTCTATTAATGGTCGTACTCATGGCTGCAAGGGCATCCGCAGTAGTACCGCCATGAAATTGGGCATATTCTCCTGTACAAGCTAAAGCAAGTCGATACGTTCTTAATTGCCCATCACTACTGCTAGATTGACTGGTAGATCTATAATCAATTGTTTTTTGTGATAGTTCATCTGTAGCACAATGAAAATACGTAGCATTTAAACGCTTGGCTGATGCTTTGCGATAATGCGCAAAAGTAGTTGCCTCCTCTGTTAATGGTGTCATTATTTCTGTGCCTTCAGCAGTCAAAAACATTATAAAAACACCTTTAGGAGTAATCTCCATTCGTAGACTAGAAGAAGGTTCTTCTATGGAGACTCCTTGATAAGTTTGAATAGCAGGATATTGAGCTGCCAAACTAGGATGTAGGGTGTTAGACTTTTGAATGCTGTAATTCTGAAAAGAATTATTAAGTGTAGGAAAAGAAATAAGAATACCAGGATCATCCAAGGAGTTTGGATAATTTAAAGCTTTCAAAGATTGTTCTAATCGCTCTTTGTTTAAGCGATAGGTAGTAAAATGCTCTACCCTCAGGCCCTTTTCTTGTAGCGTTGTTGCAGCAAACTTCTGTAGGGCGACTTTTTCCCAAAGTGTTTCTTCATGCGTTTGTGCCGATACTTGAAAAACTGCTAACACAGATAAAGCAATGAATAGTAATCGGATCATTATTAACCTTTTCTTTCGTAGGGTCTCAATTTTGAATTATAAAAACTAGAAATTTGGTAACTACTAAGGAGTATTTATTTTTTCTGATTTTATTCAAAAAAATGACCTTCTGAGTAGTTACAAAATTTGAATAAGTGACAACTTGAAAGGAGGAGGAGATTAGCCTTTTGATGGATGCCCTATTCAAAATTTTTAGTCAAAGTTGAGAACTTACTTTCTTTCAATAGTGTCGGCTGATGTATTGCAATTAGCCGAACTTCTTTATAGTAAGTTTATTACAATGTTAGTTCTTCGTTAAGGGCAATTATACCTCAATAAACCTATTTTAGAGAGGGTGTCAGGTTTATACGCTTTAATAATTTTCAGGAATTGCTAAACAGGAAGGGGGTTTGTAGAGTAGTGTTTAATTTTTTATACTATTTTTCTTAATAACCTACTTAAGCTATTATAAGTAGCCTAGTTTTATAGACCATTTCTATCTACAAATACCTAATAAACTTTTGGAAATCTTTTAATCTTTGATAATAATCCTTAGTGTCGTAGAAGTACTATAGGATTAAATCGCTGCTTATGTTTAGTCTAATAGCGAAAAAAATCGCTGGTCTTTGGATGTGAAATGTGTTTTCTCCTGCATTTTTAAATATGCAAGGTTCGAGCCAAATTTTTAATTATATTAAAAATAAAGATTTGAAAAAAATTGGCAATGAAATGTGAACGAATATTTATTGCAAGTACTCAATGATTAAATGTGAAAATTAAGAAATGAGTAAATTCTTCTACAAGTAAAAACAAAAAGTCAGATTCAGGATGTACTCCTATACCTTAACGACTACGTCATAGTTGCGTCTAAGAACACGTCCTAAATCTGACTTCTGACAGAAAAATTTATTTTTCGGTCTGACATCTGACTTCTCTTAAATTGGTTACTTTAGCTTCAATTAAAAAAAAATACTACTTTTGGTCATTCACATAAACAAAAAATAAAATATGAATACTCTTCCATCTAAAGGCAAAGAATTACGAACCCTAGTGAAAAACGACGGCACGCTAAATTTAAGCATTCAAAAATTCCCCGTACCCCAACCGAAAGCACATGAAATAGTCGTCCGAATAGAAGCGACAACCATCAATCCATCTGATGTAGCGATGTTACTAGGGTTTCCTAGTCTAGGCAATGAATCTATGGTAGGAACCAATGAAAAGCCTAAACTACCTATTCAAATTCCAGCAGCATATATGTCCGCTTATGAAGGTCGAATAGATACACCTATGCCTGCAGGTAATGAAGGTGCAGGGGTCGTGGTGGCAGCAGGTGCGGATGCACAACATTTAGTGGGTAGGGTAGTAGCTTTATTTGGGATGAGTAGCTATGCACAATATCGTTGTGTGCCAGCAGCGGCGGTCATGGTGATGAATGAAGGAACTACGCCTAAAGAAGCGGCCGCAAGTTGCGTCAATCCTTTTACAGTTTTAGCGATGGTGGAGACGATGAAAATGGAAAATCATACCGCCATGGTAAATACAGCAGCAGCATCCAATTTGGGACAAATGTTGGTGAAAGTTTGCCAAGAAGATGGGATTCCTTTGGTGAATATTGTAAGACGGGAAGAGCAAGTGCAGCTATTGAAATCCATTGGAGCGAAATATGTATGCAACTCTAGTTTACCTACCTTTAAATCCGATTTATTGGAAGCAATTGCCGCAACAGGAGCAACGCTTGCTTTTGAATGTATCGGTGGTGGAGAAATGACGCATCACATCTTGGAAGCAATGGAACTAGCGCTGATACGGAAAGCCACTACTTATAGCCGCTATGGTTCTACTACGCATAAGCAGGTATATATTTATGGTGGTCTAAGCCCTCAACCTACGCCACTTAGAAGAAATTATGGCATGTTTTGGAGCGTTGGTGGTTGGTTGGTAACGCCTATTATTCAAAAGGTGGGTGGTGAGAAATTCCAAGAGATGAAACAACGTATTGCAGATGGCATTACCACTACTTTTAAAAGTGAACTTTATAAAGAAATTTCTCTGGAAGATGCAATTCAGCCAGATATGATTTGTGCTTATGCAAAAGCGGAAAGTGGTAAGAAGTATTATATTAATCCGATGCTTTAATAAATTCAGAGGGAGTGAATGTGATATGTTTTTAAGTAAAAATAAATCAAAGTCGCTCCCTCTAAACTTTGAAATTATGCGAATAAGATTAGTTGATTTCTTAAGTTTTAGTTCTTCCTAAAATCAAATATTAATTCATTAATACTAAGCAAATCTATATAGACTCCTATTGTTTTTGTATATTGCAATAGTAGTGAAGTGTCTTTTGATAATAACAGTTTAAATACAATATGCCCGTCGAAACCAACAGAAGATTAGCTGCTATTCTTTTTGCCGATATTGTTGGTTATACTGCCCTTATGCAAAAGGATGAAATAAATGCAGCAAGTATTCTAAATCGCTTTAAAAAAGAGGTTCCTATTAGAGTTACAGAACATCAGGGACAGGTCGAGCAATTCTATGGGGACGGTGTCCTTTGCACCTTTCAAAATCCCTTAGCTGCCATGCATTGTGCCATGAGCATTCAAAAATCTTTTCAAGAATCTCCCCAAATCCCTTTACGAATAGGAATTCATAGTGGTACCGTTGTTTCTGAAGGTGGTAACATCTATGGGGATAGCGTAAATTTAACTTCTCGCATTGAATCTATGGGCATTTCAGGAGGGGTTTTATTTTCAAAAAAAATAAGAGATGAGTTGAAGAATCAACCCAATTTGCAAATGACTTCCCTTGGTGCTTTTGAGTTTAAAAACGTAGAAGAGCCGATGGAGATTTTTGCTTTGGCGAATAAGGGATTTTCCATACCCCAAAAAAACGAAATACAAGATAAATTCAAACCAATTACTACAAACCCTCCCTTCTATTGGCAACTTCCTATAGGTCTTGCTATATTGATAGCCATCTTAGGTTTATATTGGTGGATACAGAAAAACCCAAGCCTGAGTAAGCATACAGAAAAACCATCCATAGCTGTTTTGCCATTTCGGGATATAAGCATAGACAGAGATCAGGAATATTTTGGCGATGGGATTTCAGAAGAAATACTCAATACTTTATCACAATTAGAAGCATTAAAAGTAGTCAGTAGAACTTCTTCTTTTACATTTAAAGAGAAAGCATTAACGATAACAGAGATAGGGAAAATACTAAAAGTCGATCATGTTTTAGAAGGCAGTGTTCGGAAGCAAGGAGATAAAGTACGTATCACTGCCCAGCTGATTAAGGTGGAGGATGGATTTCATCTGTGGTCGGATACTTATGACCGAGATTTTAAGGACATATTTAAGATACAAGATGAAGTAGCCCAAAAAATAGGAGAGGTACTCTTAAAAGAATTGGTGCCAAATGAAAAAATTACCTTACAAAATAGACCGACTCAAAATAGTGAAGCCTATGCGCTGTTTTTAAAAGCAAAATACATCCACTTAAACAGGTATTATGGTAATTTTGATAATAAAGATTTCAAGTTAAGCGAGGAACTATTCTTGAAATCCATACAATTGGATTCCACTTATGCTTTGGCTTATGCAGGTCTAGCAGATTTATATGATACCCATAAAGATGTATTGTCTGATACTTCCGATTTAAGATATTATGAGTTATTAAAAATAAAGAATAGTGAACTTGCTTGGCAAATCAATCCTAACTTACCGTATGTCAACATTGTTAGGGGGTGGGTGATGCGAAATAAAAAAGTAGAACCAGCAAATTTAGAATTGGCCTATAAAAGTTTCCTAAAGGGGTATCAACTCAATCCCAATGAACCAGACGGTCTTTTTGGTTTAGCTTTTTTATATGAAGATAAAAATTTATTAGCAGATGCCGATAAACTGTTGGATAGAATGATTGAATTAGATCCCTTACGTTCTGCAAATTATAGTACTAAAGGGGATTTTTTGATGCGTGCGGGTAAATTTGATTTAGCTGTTGCTGCAAACTTGGCGGCTTTAGAAGTAAGTCCTTCTGATTTGTTGGCATTGAGCCAATTAGCTATGAATTACACCTTGTTACACAACAAAGAAAAAGCACTAGCTACCTATGAACAGATAAATAAAATTGACCCAGACTTCTTAGAGCGGATCGTCATTCATAAAAAGATACTTGCCTTCTTAAAAGGAGAAATAGCGATAGCAAGAGAAATACCTGTTAGTGCTATGGATTATAGAGGAGAAAATGTTATCCTCAACAGTTTAATAGGGGAGGAGGCGCCGTTAGAAGCAAGTTTTTTAGAATGGTGGGCATGGTGGAAAAACTTTAAAAGTGCTAAAGTGTTTTCTCAATCTAGTGCTTATTTAGAGTTATTGAAGAATCCAATCTATGATAAATTAAGGCGTAAACCGTGGTTTCAAGAGATACTACAATTAGAAAAAGAAAAATATGACCGTTTCTTTGTTGCATATCCTAGAGCAGAAGAAATACTAACAAAATCGACAGAAATAGAAGGGACTGCACAAAAAAAAATTGCTGCAAATTCGGAGAAAACGCATCAAAAACATATACCTTATCTTTTATTATTACTTAGTGGCGTACTTGGGTTATATTTCCTCTTAAAGCGGCCAAAACGAACCATAATTGAACCGACTGTAAACTCTAGAGAAAACATAGCTTCTAATCCCATAGAAAAAGAAAAAGAAGACCCCTTTTTGACAAAACTAAAAGCAGTAATTGAAGAAAATTTGAGTAAAACGGATTTTACCTTACCCTATATATGCAAGGCTATGGGATACAGTCGAGCACAATTATATCGTAAAATAAAGGAACTAACTGGAACTTCCCCTTCCCTGTACATAAGAACTTTTCGATTGCAAAAGGCTAAAGAATTATTGAAAAATACAGATCTCAGTATTTCTGAGATTGCTTATCAAGTCGGTTTTAAAAACCTTTCCTACTTTTCTCGCTCTTTTTCCGAAGAATTTGGAATCTCTCCCAGTGAATCACGTATATAATTGACTGTTAATTTATTATATATTTTATTTTTTAGTGATGAATCAATAGTTTAAACATTTTCTTCTATTTATAAATTCCTTTAAATTATTTGAATAATTAGTGAAAGCCTTTTATAATGTTTGGACCTATCTTTAGATTCTAGTTCTAGTTAGTCCACCAAAATCATTCCATTATTATATCCATTTAACAGAAGCTGTGCATCCGCAGAAAGCAGTTCCGAGTGCAGATAGATTAACGGCAATGGCTTATCCTTCAGGTCATTTGATACACATGCCATCCCATATTTATATAAGAGTTGGAAGATATAATGATGCTGCCATAGCCAACGAAAAAGCCATTGTCGTGGATGAAAATTATATTGCTGCTTGCAAAGCACAAGGCGTATATGCAGCCTTATATTATCCGCATAATGTTCATTTCTTATGGTTTGCGGCAAATATGGAAGGGCGGAGTAAAGTTGCTTTAGAAGCTGCTCGAAAATTAGATAAAAAAGTGCCTTATTTTATGACTACAGATGTGCCGTTGTTAGAGCGTTTTAAATCCATACCTATTTTCACACTAGTCCGATTTAATAAGTGGGAGGAAGTCTTAAAAGAACCCAGACCAGATGCACATTTTATCTATTCTCAAGCTATGTGGCACTTTTCAAGAGGTATGGCTTATGCTCATAAAGGCAATAGGAAGAAAGCCAAAGAAGAATTAGCATTGGCAGAAAAAGCAAGTAAAAAGGAGACCCTTATAGCGCTAGATGACCCGCAATTCCCTACTATCGGTATCTGTGAGATAGCCATCAATGTATTACGAGCAGAAATAGAAGGTCAGAATGGGAACTATGATAAAAAAGTGGACTATCTGAAAAAAGCAGTAATTGCACAGGATGGATTGATTTATATGGAACCGCCCTTCTTTTATTATCCTGTAAGACAATCTTTAGGAGCGGCCCTTTTAGAGGCAAAACGGGCAGCAGAAGCGGAAGTAGTTTTCAAAGAAGATTTAACTTCTTTTCCTGCTAATGGTTGGTCGCTCAAGGGTTTGCAAAAGAGCTTGGAAATACAAGGCAAAAAGGAGGAAGCTGATAAGGCTTCTGTTGAGTTTACAACGGCTTGGATACACGCGGATGTCTCCTTGGAAACTTCTGAACTTTGAAGAATTGTTTATTTGTTTAAATTGTTTATTTGTTTATCCGCTAGGCGGATAAACAAATAAACAATTTAAACAAATAAACAACTTTTGTCAGTATTGGCTTTTTGAGTAAGAAATTGGGATGCAAGATGAAGGTGTTTGTTGAAGTTTTAGATTAGGAATGAAGAAATAAATTCCTTTAAACACAAGATAAGTGCAAATAATTGCAAGATAAGTTCAAAATTTATTTATTTTCTTTCCCTACTTTTGTGTATTACTAACAGCGAAAAAATGGAAATTATTCAGCACTAAAAGCAGCAAAATATATAATTTATTCGTTCTATTATTGAAAACATTGTAAAACAAAAAAAAACCTCTATATGAAACAACACCCTTCACTCTGAAACCCTATAAAAATGAAAACAATCTTCTCTTAAAATCTTCCATTTACAAGAAAAGCTGGTTTTCTATTTGGCCCTTCTAGTACCAATTTTGTACAGGTAATCCTATACAATATACTAGAACAGCCATAACACAAAATTACTTACCAAAAAAAATAAGTTAAACCAGAAAGCGTAGTTCTTCCAGCCAAATCGATCTGTTTTTTGAAACTGCTGTTAGGCGAGCAAGTTTTCGTCTAAGCAGATTTTGCAGAGCAAGGAAATCTCAAAACGGACGGATATGTAGAACAGGTTTATTGGTCAACTTATTAGTTTTTTATGACTTAAGGATAGGGAAATGTATGACCTGTGTTATTCAATTGCTCCTCCTTAAGCATCTTTCAGTTCGTATAAACGGATATGGGCATGCTACGCCTATACCCAAAAAGATTAATTATGAAAAAATGTAAACTCTTGCTGTGTTTTATTGCTTTTTTAACAATGACAACATTAACGGCACAAAAAACTATTTCTGGAACAGTCGTAGACGAATTTAGAGAGGCGATTATTGGCGCTAGTATTCTTGAAAACGGTACTTCCAATGGCACAGTAACAGATATTGATGGTCAGTTTTCTTTAGAAGTAAGTGCAGATGCAACTGACTTATTGATAAGCTATACTGGCTATCAAGAACAAACAGTAGCCTTAGGAAATGCAACTGTTTTGGAGATAGTCCTTAAAGAAGGATTAATTTTAGATGAAGTGGTGGTCTCTGGGCAAGGTTCTGGTATACAACGTAAAAGACTATCTACGCAAGTAGATGTTATTACCGAAGAGCAAATTGATAGATTACCTGCCAATCAGATTGACCAATTATTACAGTCCAATGCCCCCGGTGCGCAAGTACGACTTAGTTCTGGACAGCCTGGCACGGCCGCAATTATCAGAACAAGGGGACCTATCTCTGCTGCTTCCTCCGCTACTCCAGTAATAATAATAGATGGTATTAGAGTAGATAATTTGAATTCCAACCCTCAATTGGGAATAGGAACAGGTGGCGCAAATATTTCTGCCCTTGCGGATATTCCTGTAGAATCCATTGAAAAGATAGAGTATATAAAAGGGGGAGCTGCTACTACACTCTATGGGGCGGATGCTGCCAATGGGGTTATTCAAATTATTACTAAAAAAGGAAAATCAGGGGAACCCAGAGCTTTTATAGAAACAAGAGTGGGGTCTATTACTGGAGAGGATAAATGGTTGAATTATCAAAGAACTGCTGAGGCCATTTTTGAAACGGGCTTATTAACAGAGTTCAAAGCAGGTATAAGTGGTGGAACCTCTCAATTCTCTTATAATGTGGTTGGGAGTCTTTACCAAGATGATGGATTTAACGATTTAAATGAACAGCGGAAGCGTACTTTTAGTTTTGGTTTAACTTCTAATTTGTCTAAAAAACTCACCTATCAAGGTTCTTTCTCTTATACTGGTTTTGACTATAATTTCGATTATAATGCGAATACAAGTTTTTCAAGATTTTCTGCATTGGAAGGAGGAGCTTTCGGAGATGTGGATGCGTTGGAAGCTACGGAGTGGGAGGAGCTTAAAGAGGATATTCGAAATAGAGGAAGCCTGACAAATATTACGAATAGAGTAAACAGATTAACAGCTTCTAATAAATTAAGCTATGCTATTTTAGACAATTTAGATGCTAATTTTACGCTAGGAATAGATGCTAGAAATACGAGACAACAAGAAATTGGTTCTAATGCCTTTCAAATTGCCGTGGGTGCTATTGCAGAGGGAACAACTGATCAAGCTTACATAGGACGCTCTATTCGTAATGCTTTTACTACTACGGCCGATCTTAATTTTGCTCATAATATAGACGTGGGAAAGCTATCCTTCATTACTATCGCAGGAGGACGGTTTTTTAGAACCAATGACTACCAAGAATTTTTATCTGCTACACAAGGTGTTGATGGCACCAGTTCCGTTAATAATTTTGCTGAAAAAACTGGGGAAGATTTTGCTTTAGAAAATGCCAATTATGGGATATATTTTTTAGAAAATATTGGATTTAATGATGTGCTGTTTTTGGAATTAGGAGGAACATTTGACAAAAATACTTCTGCGGGTAGAGATGTAGGATTTCAATTTTTACCCAAAGTAGGGTTAACTTATAATTTATCGGAGCAAGATTTTTATAAAGACAGTCCAATTAGTGCCGTGATGAATAATGTACGCTTCCGAGCAAACTATGGAGAAGCGACTAATTTTGCGCAACCTTTCTCCCAAGATAGAACCTTTGCACTAGAATCTTTCTTAGGAACACCTGCCTTTAGATTTGCTAATCCTGGCAATCCAGATTTAAGATCAGAGCGGGTCAAAACGTACGAATATGGAGTAGATTTAGGTTTCTTCGATTACCGATTAAATCTAGGTGCTACTTATTATGATGGAACCACTACTGACGCACTGTTTACACCAGATAATATTCCTTCAAGTGGTCAATTAGCACAAATAACAAATATTGGAGAAATAAAGAATACTGGTTGGGAATTTGAATTACGTGCCAATGTAATTAATACCGCTAAACATAAATTGAATATTAATGCTTCTTATAATGTTAATGACAATGTGGTGGCGAATTCTGGTGGTGCGCCTGCTTTCAATGTAGGCGGCTTTTCAGTGATAGGTGCTTGGATAGAGGAAGGGCAGTCTTTAGGTTTTTTAAGAGGAACGAAAGCTGTATTAACGGAAGACGGTACTTACGAATTTGAACAAAATTCCTTTTTAGGGAAGTCTTTCGCTCCTAAATTTGGTAGTTTGGGCTTAAATTATACATTTGATAAATTCAGTTTCTTTGCTACTGCCGATTATCAAACGGGTGGAAGTAGTGTGGAGCTATCGCAATTACTTCGTTATTTAAGAGGTGTGGAAGTTGACCAAATACCAGAAGAAATACAGTCGCAGCCATTTTTTAATATTGTTAATCTGTTCGTTTTTGATTCAGATTTCTTCAAAGTACGAAACATTGGTGCTGCTTATGATGTGGGCAGTTTGGTAGATGGGAAAATTAGAAATATTAGACTTGGCTTGAATCTGACGAATCCATTTAACTGGACTTCTGGCAACTTTGATCCAGAGACTACGGGGTCTGGAATTGGCACTCAAAATGGTTTTGCATCGGGTGGTTTTGCTTATGGTACGGAGTCCCCACCTAGAACTATTGTCGGTTCTATTAAATTTCAATTTTAACCTAAAATATTGATTAAAAAATAGTTTGGTTTTTTAGTTTTTGAATTGACCTTTTTTCTGATAGGTTTTCAACCCATTATAAAAAAGCCCATTTTAAAAACGACCAAATATTTTTTCGTCGCTAATATTGATTAAAAAATAGTTTGGTCTTTTTGTTTTGGAATTGACCTTTTTTCTGATAGGTTTTCAACCCATTATAAAAAAGCCCATTTCAAAAACGACCAAATATTTTTTCATAATCACTAAAAAATGTATACAATGAAAAAAATACTCCTATTATCAATAAT
>ENA-ORXT01003149-ORXT01003149.1-marine-metagenome-genome-assembly--contig:-NODE-3149-length-18567-cov-6.210168_pt1 | contig 18567 bp, 16 predicted proteins | sample MGYA00237868_ERZ511482 | MGnify/ENA metagenome assembly ERZ511482 | reverse complement strand
ATCCCAGCTTCAGAAGCAGATTTCCATACCGCAAAAAACCGCTGGTCAATCGAAGGATCGATAGACGGTGGATAAGCTTTCGGCGGGGCCTCCAAACTCACCTCCTCAGAATCCTCAAAAATCGAACTGCTTTTTTTCTGACTTTTGGCTTTTTTCGCACCCATGAGTTCCTTAATCTGTGGCCTTGTTAAGGGGCCACGAAGATAAGACATAGCCCATCGAGTATGAAAAACAATAGGATGGTCCTCATAAACATTGTGCATTAGGAAAACTCTAAAATCCAAACTGCTGATCAGTTTACTCAGGTTTTTTATTTGCTTTGAATCTGCTTCAGCTAATGCGCCTTCAAGGCCTTCAAGGACTCTTTTCTTATCTCTCTCCGTTTGCATTTTTCCAATAAACCAGGTTCCAGCATTAGCTAAACCCTTATAATCTAAATCTACCGGATTTTGTGTGACCAATATTGCGCCTAAACCATATGCTCTTCCTTGTTTGAGAATGGTTAATAGTGGTTTCTTACTTGGAGGTTCTGCAACCGGCGGAAAATATCCAAAGATCTCATCAAAATAGATTAAAGACCTCAGAGAATCTGTTCCAGACTTTTGACGCATCCAACTAACCAAACCATTCAAAAGAAGGGTAACAAAAAACATGCGCTCGCTTTCCGATAGATGAGCGATGTAAAAAATACTATGCCTTGGTGTTCCATCAGGGGTAAAATAGATTTTATCAATATCTAAACTTTCCCCTTGAAGCCAATACTGAAATTGTGGAGACGCAACCAGCGTATTAAATTCCATCGCCAGATCAAATCGATCCTTTTGAGGAAAAAAGGTTTCAATATCAAATACCCCTAACTGAGTAAAGGGTGGACTTTGAATCCCCTTGATTATTTTCGTTAAATCTAAATCTTCTTTAATTTTCCAATGATGCTCGAACAAATTAGTCAACAAGATTCCCTCTCTACTTCTTACAGGATCCACCTTGCTTTGAATCATCCCAAGTAAAGCTGCAACTGTTCCTTGAATTCTTTCTCGTAATAATTCTGAATGCTCTTCAAACTCTAAATTTGGAGCTGCAAAAGAACCTAGGATATTTATTGGTATGCCTGAATTGGAACCTGGAGTAAAGATGGTATAGTCTATTCCGTTGTTTAAATTTTTAATACGCTCAGGTCCTTGCCCCCAGTAAGCCAATCCATCCTTCCACTTTTTAGCAGTTGCCTTGGCGTATTCTTTTACAGTCATTCCTTTTCTACCTGCATTGTCCGGATTAGTCCACTTTTCAAAACTTGAAGGCTTCAAGTCTTCAAACTGAAGCAGTAAATTAGTAATGTCACCTTTAGGATCAATGATAATGGCAGGAACTTGATCTATTGCCGCTTCTTCAAGTAGTCCAATGCAAAGACCCGTTTTACCGGTCCCGGTCATACCTACACAGACGGCATGTGTGGTCAGATCTCTAGATTCATAATTCACCGACTCGGAGCTTATTTCCTTGGTGTCAACATCATATTTAGCTCCCAAATAAAAGGAGCCTAATTTTTCTGGAGGTAAGTTTACCATGCTTGTTATTTGACGCTAAGGTAAGGAAGTTGATCCTGTCTGCCAAAGTCTTATTGATTGCTGTCCTCCGTTGTTTTTTCTACATATTGACTATCTTCAAGACATGATAATTTTAATGTTTGGCGCCTATCGTATCGTAGGGAATTTGATATTGAAGTAGAGCTTGGTAGAATTTAAGATCTTATAAAATTTTCGCTTAAAGCAAATATTTATGAACCACACAAAATACCTTGTTTTTACCTTGATGATTTTCTCTATCATTTCTTGTCAGCAAAAGGGAGAAACATCCAGTGATGAAACGATTGAAAGTTTGCAAAGAATAATACAAGAAAAAGAATTAGAAAATAAACGTCTGCTTGAGGTTTCGGAAAAGTTGGCAGAGGATACACAGGCGGGTGATCTGATCCATCTCGTTTATTTTAATACTAAGCCCGATCTCAGTTCGGAGCAACTGGAAAATTTCGAGAAAGAAATATTGAAATTGAAAACCATTCCTTTTTTGAAAGATTTAGAAATCGGAACCTTCGAAGATTTAAACGACCCTAGAGCCATGAACGATTTCTCCTTGCTTATGCAAATGCGTTTTTCCAACACCAGTGAATACAGAGACTATCAAGAACATCCAGCCCACCTGAAATTGAAAGAAGTAGCAGCAAGCTATCTAGCAGCTCCACCCGTAACCTATGATTACTTAATTCAATGAGGACATTAATACTATGCATCCCTCTTTTCCTCTTTGCCTGTAAGCCTAGTGGAGGTAAAAATGAAAAAAAGGATAAGTCCTCAGCCCCTCAACCAAATGTCCTACTCATCATTGCGGATGATTTGGGCTTGACAGATCTTGGTTGTTATGGTGGAGAAATTAAGACAACTACCATTGATTCTTTAGCCGCAAGTGGCATCCTATTTTCTAATTTCCATTCAGCCGCTATGTGTGCTCCTGCTAGGGCCAAACTCTTCTCAGGGCAAGACCATCATCTGGCAGGATGGGGAAGACAGCGCGATGTGCAGGGTAGCTTTTATGAGGGTCTGTGGGGCTATGAAAATGAATGGTCTGATCGTGTTCTCAGTTTTCCAAAATTATTCCAAGAGGCGGGTTATTTCACTTCTTTCGTTGGTAAATGGCACCTCGGTAGCACTGCCACCGGAATTCCTTTTGCCCAGGGCTTTGATAAATCCTTTGCCTTAATGCAAGGCGCTGCCAATCACTGGAATGACATCGGCCTAGGCCTCAGCGCCAAAGATGGAGAGGTATCAAATTACTTTCGAGATGATCAAAAAGCTTCCTGGCCTGAAGGGCAATACTCAACCACTTTCTACACGGATGAAACCATTAACTATTTATCCAATAACAGAGATAAATCTAAGCCATTCTTCGCTGTTGTTTCTTACACCGCACCGCACTGGCCGCTACAGCCTCCAATAGATTATAAGGACCGATATGCAGGAAAATATAAAGAAGGCTATGAGCATTTGCGTGCGCAGAGATTTAAAGCCTCTAAAGGTTTAGGTCTACTAGATGACGATCTGAAATTGCCTGCTGGACTTCCACAGATAAAACCATGGGATTCCCTAAGCCCAGAAGAACAGCGCATAGAGAGCCGCGAAATGGAACTTTATGCTGCATCACTAGAACAACTTGATGATCAAGTGAAAAGATTATTAAATTATCTCAAAGATCAAGATGAATTGTCAAATACGCTCATACTTTTCATGTCAGACAATGGGGCGGATTTCCTTGACTTTTATAACAATGAAAAGTACGGACAATTTCTACGATCAACCTACAGTAATGAATTAGAAAATATGGGCGATCCCACTTCTTTTGTGGCCTATGGTGCAGCCTGGGCTCAAGCATCCATGTCCCCATATGCATACTACAAGGGCTACCTATCAGAAGGTGGGATAAGAGCACCATTGATCATCAGCGGTCCGTCCATAAATGCAGCAACAAGAATGACCGATCTAGTAGATATCAGAGATGTCGCGCCTACCTTGCTGTCCCTGACTGGAATTAATTATCAGACGGAATTTCAAGGGATGAAATATCCGGAGCTTACAGGCCGGTCATTGCTAAATGCGCTCACACTTTCAGAAAATAAAAAAAATAACACACCCATTTATGTAAGTGATTTTCAAGGAAAGGCCTACGTCAGAAAAGATCATTTTAAATGGTTAAATCAAGAAGATCCTTCCGACCTTTCTAAGTTCAAATTGTACGACCTCAGAACAGACCCAGGAGAGAAGAATGATATTGCAGCAAATCACCCCTTATTGATTAAAGAGTTACAGTCGGAATGGGAAAAATATCGAACAGGATTTAAAATCAAATACCCAGACGATAGTTCAAGCCTCAACCCGTACAAAAACTAAATTCCTTTTGAAAAAATTAGGATCCATATTCATTTTTCTCAGCCTACTCGGATTACTTTCTTGTGATTCCTTAGAAATGGTTCAAGTCACCATGGCAGACTTTAAAAAATTTGTGGCTGCAACAAATTTTACAACCGATGCAGAAAAATTTGGCTGGAGCATTGTGCAACTAGATGTTACAAACTTTGAAATTTTATGGGGCATTGATTGGAGATGTCCTGATGGTAGAAATTATGCTAGACCCAATGAGCCAGTTCGTCAAGTGAGTTATAATGATGCACTGGCCTATGCTGCCTGGTCCCATACTGAAATCCCCAGCTATGAAACCTATTGGACATATGAGGATTCAGATAAGAGACCGAGAAATGTCAGTTCAACCGCCATCTTAGACGCTAGCCAGGTTAATATTGTGGGCAATGTATGGGAGTTGACGCTTATTGATAAGCAAGAAAGAGTACGTCTAGCGGGTGGCTCTTATTTATGTGATAAAAATACCTGCAATGGATCTAGGAAGGATCGCGTCTTATATGTGGATCAATACACAGGCAATAGCCACATAGGCTTCGCAGTGCTGCAATAATATCTAATTAAATTCTTTAAAAGTAATTCTACACACAAGAGAAACAGGAAGGGCGATAGACCTGAGAATGATAAAAGAGCACCGGAAGAAAAATAAATTTAAAAGGAAAGCTTGATACCAGCAACTAGGTGATTGATGTTGCCAGCAGTAAAGCCTTCTGTATTTTGAAGGGACCAACTTTTAGTACCACTGACCTCAAAGTCGATAATTTTGGTTAAGTGATAACCAGCACTGATGGATGAGTAGCCTCCTAGGTGGTACTTCACTTGATCGGGCTGTGACACAGCAGAAAAAGTGTTCTGAAGTACGTCAATTCCCGCAGCTACATTGGTATAAAATCTATAGCCGATGTCTTGAGAGATAACTGCTCCTCCCGCGTACCTGAGTTGTCTAGGATTGGTGACCCGGCTATAAGATTTCGTAGGTTCTTTGCCATCAGCTACCGCCAGCACATCTGGAGCAAATCTAGAGTCCGTCGGTTGTACAAGGATTGGTTCATTTCTGAAAAAATCTATTTCGTCCTCTGCTGCAAGTACAAATTCAAAACCAATCGCATTATCTTTTCCAAGCTTATATAACCATTCCGTTTTTAAAGAAGCAACCTTTGATTCTGATCTCCAGTTTATACCCGCTCCTAGAGCTAATGCAATTTCCCATTTGCTTAATTTCTTTACCTTATCATTAGAATCTGGTAGATAATAAACTGGTAATGGTTTAGAATTTAATTCGTTTGCCGTAAATAAATTTATGGCAAACAACTCATTGTGTTTATCCCGTTGTTGAGATAAAACCAACGCCGTTTTTTGCTCAGAATTCTTCGGAGTGCTGAAGCTCGTAGCTACCGCAGCATATCCCATCAAGGTCGCTGCATTTAACGCAGCAAAATTCACTGGCTTTTGTACAGAGTTATGGGCTAAAGAATTATGTTGTGTGGAGTTATTTTGAAAAGAGTTATTTATCGATTCTGGAGCTGTATTTGCGAAAGCAGAATAATTGTGTGCCGCTACATTGTGCGCTGAAATATTAAGCGTAGAAAGATTAGATAAATCTGCTTGATTCACCGCACTGACGGCTTGATTCAATGGTAGATCAAGCGTTGGTAAAGCTGCAACCTTCTTTGCTTTGGAAATCTTTTGAGCCAGTATAAATTGTCCTACACCTACACCTGATCCGAATGCTAATAGTACAAACAGAAACATCCATAGGAAAGTGCGATCCTTTTTCTCAACGGGCATCTCCTGATCCAACATTTTGGACATGGACTCCCAACCCTCATTCATCAATTCCTTCTTATCGTAATTCATAATTCAGCAGCTCTGCTTTATATTGGTCCTGTAGTCGTTTTCTTGCTTCAGCCAAATACCATTTACTTGTATTGTGGCTAAAATTTAAAAGTTCTGCAATTTCCGCATGTTTATATCCTTCAATGCAGTACAGACAGAATACTTGGTGTTGTTTTTCAGGTAGACTATCTACCATTTTCATCAAATCCTGGAAGTATAAATCATTCCCAGTTCTTAATTTCACATCATAATTAAGGGTGCCAAAAACTAAAAATTTAATGTCTTTTTCATACTTCTTAAAGTAATCACACATGCAGTGATAGACTATTTTTCTTATCCACCCTTCAAATGAACCCTGGAAATTGTAAGTATCCAATTTCTTGAAAACTTTCAAAAATCCATTGTTTAATATATCAATGACCTGATCTTTATCTATCGTATGCCTCCGAATCATGCGCTCCATAACAGGAAAAAAACGACGATAAAGCCGTTCTTGACTCTTTCGATCATTTTTCAGACATCCTGAGATGAGCTGATCTAAATTTTCTTCTTGTCGAGGAAATAATTGCATACTCACCTAAATTAACCAACTATCCCTAAAATTAGTAGCATTAGATACTTTTTTTTAGCAATCAAGTCAGTTTGAACATCTAAAAACTTGAAGATGGTACTGATTTCTTATAATTTTTATGGAATACATAAATCTTAGTTCGTAATAAGAGTCTATAAGAAAGAGTACCATCATTCAAGGATATTAACTACTTCTTCTGATTTTGTTTACTTAAGTATCCTAGATATTGGTTTGAGGAAAGCCCCTAAGAGTTCAGAATCAAGCAGTTAAACGATATTTTCCGTATTAATACAGAGTTCATCGCTTATCTCTATTATCTGTGTCTTTACACCAGATATTATTTCTTTCATTTATATAGACCATTCTATTTTTCATTTGGTTGGTATTTAGGTCAATTTATGCGCCTGCCTGCCTGATTTTTATCCTTACCTTCATAGGCCTATGAAAGACGTTGCAGATCTTCTTGCCCGATTTTTCATCGCCTTCATTTTTTTGTATGAGGCGATTGATACCATCTTGTACTTTAAGGAGACCAAAGAAACAATGACGGCCTATAGTTTACATTGGCGCCAAGATTTAATTTTGGTTGCCATGGTGGTATTTTTAATCGTCGGTGCATTCCTTGTTCTCATTGGATATTATGCCAAGGTAGGGGCCTTTTTATTGCTACTCTATTGGTTGCCTTTCACTTTCATCGTTTACTCATTTTGGAATGATCCAGAGGATATTAAGCGATTACATGGCTTGTATTTTATGAGGAATATGGGAATCTGCTCTGCTTTGTTGTTTATTATCGCTCATGGAACAGGCAAGTTCAGCGTTAAACGCCTTTTTCACGTCATGCGGCTACCTAGCTAAATATGAATTATAAATATCTCTGGTTTGATCTAGATAATACGCTTCTCAATTTTCACGCCTCCTCAAAAGTCTCCTTTAGACAGATGATGGAATCCTGGAACTTGGATGGTGACCTTGCAGCTTACAAGGCCTACAGCGTTTTTAATAAAAAATGCTGGTCTGACTATGAACAAGGCATTATAGATCAGCGTACCCTTAAGAAAATTAGATTTCAGCAATATTTTGACTCTATAGGTCATGATTTTAATGGCCTGGAGGCAAATATGATTTATCTGCAAGGAATCATAGATAATCCAGTACCTATAGATGGTGCAGAATCATTGCTCGCTTTCGCAAATAAAAATGGGTACATCTGTGATGTCATCACCAATGGAATGAAAGAGGCTCAAAGACCGAGGATCTCTAAGATCAATTGGAATCAGCACTTCAGACACATTTTTGTTTCAGATGAGATCGGTGTCGCCAAACCTCAAACAAGATTTTTTGAACACTGCTTAAAAGCTGCTGGAGCTCCTCCAAAAGATGAAATACTGGTCATCGGTGATTCAATAGAAACGGACATTCTAGGCGCCAAAAATTATGGTGTCACTTCTTGCTGGATGAATCCAAGTAGAAAGGTGAATCCGCCAGATATTATTCCAGATTATGAGATAACTACCTTGGACGAACTCTACGACATTATATAGGGACATGGCGGCTTAAGACCTCTATAGCCGAGACAAGTTATAATTCTTCAACTTCTTCATCCTCTAGTTTCAATGCCTTTGCGCAGTATTTGCAATAAATGGCATCGTGATCATGTCCTTCCTTGGAACAATATCTACAGCTTTCAAGCCGAATATCTTCAACCTTCGTCTGTTTAACCAATTCTGATGTAACGATACCGGTAGGGACAGCGATGATCGCATAACCTATAATCATAACAAAGGCCGCGAGAAATTGTCCCAACGGAGTGATAGGTGAGATATCCCCATAACCGACGGTCGTAATGGTAACAATGGCCCAATAAATACTAATAGGGATACTTGCAAATGCTTCATTTTGACCTCCTTCAACGACATACATGACGGATCCAAAAATAGAAATGGTGAGCATTATGAAGAATATGAAAATGACAATTTTCTGCCGGCTTTCCTTTAAGGCCGCAACAATGAAAGCACCCTGAGAAGTATAGGCCGCCAACTTAAATATTCTAAACACCCGCATCAATCGAAGGGCTCTGATGACCATGAGCGTATTGGCTTGGGGAATAAATAGGCTTAAATAAGTAGGTAGAATAGACAGTAGATCTACAATTCCATAAAAACTAGTGATGTACTTCCACGGTCTATAAACACAGTAAATTCTTAAAACATACTCAATCGTAAAAAAGATGGTAAAAACCCATTCCAAAACAAATAGGGTGGTACCCCATCTAGGAGATAAACTTGGAATGGTTTCAATTGCTACAATCAAAACACTCAGGAGAATGAAGCCAAGTAACACAACGTCAAATAACTTACCCTCCTTGGTTTCAGCCTCAAAAATTATCTCATGAATACGCTCTCGGCGATCAGGGAAATTTTCAATCTTGTTACGATATCCGTTTTTGTCAATGCTCAACGAAAACTAATTTAGTAAAACGTTCTAGTAGGTCCTTGCCTTCGGGAGAAAATTGCTGAAGAATTTCTTCTTCCGCATGTGCTAAAATAGTGAACATAAAGTTATCAGCCATAATTTCATCCGGATGGATGATATATTGGGTGTTATCTTTTATCTGCTCAAAGAAGGATTGATAGTAAAGATCAGGTATATCTGGTACAATAACCCCTGCTTCTTCTCCTCCTACAATCACATCCCCATCGACAACTCTAAATAAATCAAATTGAATATAGTTGAAAAAACTGCCTTTCCCATCGATATAGTTGGTAGAATTAGAATGAATGACAGGCACCGCATGCACCTTTTCATCTTTTGTTGGATCACTTAACTCAATAGAATAGGCCATATTTACTCCATCAGGATTCAATAATATTCTCTCTTTTAAAGGGGAAGGGATGTTTAAAGATTTGGAAACCGCACTGAATCCGATCAATCCATAACTCTTAAGCCTGAATTCTTCAGAATAACGGCTCATGATGTGATAAATCTCATGTAAAAACACCGAAGTCAGACTCTGTATATTTTTTGCTTCTAGTTCGTTTTTAGGAATGTAAATTCCATCTTCTCTGGTGTAAAAAACGCTCGGACCGTAGGCATCCGCGTTCAGTTTTATCAGCTTGATTTCCGAAGGCAGCCACTTAGGATTTACCCCTTTTAATAGACGATCTAAGCTGTCAATCACTTCGCCCAATACCCGATGGTCCTCCTCAGAAAAGGAAAGAACATCATTTTTGAGCAATTCAATATATTCCTCTTTAACAACCGCTTCAGAACCGAGCGTATAAGTTTTCTCGAGCTGTAAGCACATATCTAAGGGAGTAACATCTCTAAAAAAGTGATCTTTCGTATCTGTGGTATTAGCTAGCTCGCCCTCAGTTTTTGATAAAAATTTAAAGGAAACGGCCTGTTCCTTAACAATGGTTCCGACACTTGTTTTACCCTTGCATGAGATAAATACCCCCAAGCAAGCAAACAGCGCAGCTATGGCAAAGCCTTTTTTGAATAACATAGGTGTAAATGTAAGGTCTCAGGAAGAAAAAAATAGGAAAAATCTCAGATAAGAATCAGCAGTTTTAAGTCGGATAATTTGGGATGGCCTCTTCCTTGTTTATCTACGATTTTTCCTAGAATCCAACTCTGCTGCAAAGTTATGAGATAGTGCGATGAAGTGATATATATGATAATGGGTAAAATTTAAATATTATAATCAATAATATGATTTGCCATTTAATACACATAGATATTATTGTAATATATAGCCGGTCTATATGACGCAGTAAATCAGTGAATTATGAAGACTTTAGAAGCTCAATACATGCCTTAAGCGAGGTTTTCCAGCTTTTTATCTCAATGTTGAAAATTGAGCTTATTTTATTTTTGTCTAATAGACTCCATTTGGGTCGAGGCGCTGGAGCTCCAAATTCTTCAGTCGTTATCGGATGTATCTCACACGAAATTCCTTGAATATTAAAAATTTCTTCTGCAAATTCTGCCCAATTGGTAACACCAGCATTGGAGTAGTTGTAAATGCCCGTGTATTGTTCTTTATCTCCTGCCTCACGCGCAATGATCTGAATCATTTGACATAGGACAACAGCAAGATCTCTGGCATAGGTGGGCGTCCCGATTTGATCAGAGACGATGTTTAAAGAATCTCGCTCATTTCCCAATCTCGTCATACTCTTGACGAAGTTTTTACCAAAACTGGAGTAGACCCAGGAAGTACGCACAATGCAATACATCGGATCTATATCCTGAATGGCTTGATCACCTTTTAATTTGGTACGTGCATAAGCGCCTTGTGCATAGGTCTCATCCGCTTCATTGAGCGGCCTATCAGGGTTATGGTGGTAAACGTAATCTGAGGAGACATGCATCAACCATATCTCCTTTTTCTTGCAGATTTTGGCAAGCTTTTCAACGGCTGCGGTATTTACTTGGAAGGCCTTTTCTTCATCCGTTTCAGCTTGATCTACGGCAGTATAAGCAGCAGCATTGATTATAAAGCTTGGCTTCCATGCGGATAGTTTTTCCCCCAGCTCTTCCCCATTAGTAATATCCAAGTCTTTACGACTACAAAACCTAAAATCGAAGCTAGGGAATTGACCATGCACCGCTTGCAATTCCTGGCCGAGCTGGCCATCACTTCCCGTTACTACAATTGTAATTTTCTTCAAAAGTCTATTTTTTACGGAAGAAAATGGAGATAGGGACACCTGTGAAATTGAACTTTTCTCGAAGTTGATTTTCTAGGTATCCTTTATAGGCAGGCTTCACAGATTCTGGATGATTACAGAACAAGGTGAAGGCAGGATATGCTAGGTGTAATTGGTTGCCATATTTTATTTTGATAAAGCGTCCTCTGTGTGCTGGCGGAGCTACACGCTCAATCGCATCTTGAAGAAAATCATTGAATTCTGAGGTCTTAATTTTACGGTTTCGATTTTCATAAACCTCCATCGCGAGATCAAGGGCTCTCGAAATTCTCTGCTTCTCAAGTACACTTATAAATGCAATCGGAACATCGTTAAATGGGGCCATTTTTTGCTTGATCTTATTTTCAATATCACGCGCAGTATTGGTTTCCTTTTCTTTCTTTAAATCCCATTTATTTACCAGAATAACCAAGCCCTTATTCCGCTTAATCACCAAGGAAATAATAGCCAAATCTTGAGCTTCAATTCCGGTCGTCGCATCGAGCATCATAAGACACACATCTGCCTCTTCAATGGCACGGATCGCCCGCAATACCGAATAAAATTCTAGGTTCTCATGAACCTTGGCTTTCTTTCGGATACCGGCGGTATCCACCAGAATAAATTTCTTGCCAAATTTATCATAAAGACTATTGATTGAATCCCGAGTAGTTCCCGCAATTTCAGTAACAATGTTACGTTCCTCTCCGAGTAACGCATTGGTAAGGGAAGACTTTCCTACATTCGGTTGACCGATAATCGCAAGCCTCGGTAAATCCGCGTTCTTATCTTCCACTGGTTCCGGTAAAAATTCAACCAAAGCATCCAATATCTCTCCAGTTCCCGATCCCGAAATAGAAGCAATAAAGAAAGTATTCTCAAAACCCAAAGACCAAAATTCATTGGCCATTAATAAGCGAGAATTGTTGTCTACCTTGTTCACCGCCACAAAAACTTTCTTCTGCGAACGACGCAAAAGATCGGCCACTTGATCATCTAAATCCGTAATGCCCGTAGCCACATCAACCATGAAAATAATGGCATCGGCTTCGTCCACCGCAATCTTTACCTGATCCGCAATCGCCTGTTCAAATACATCAGAACTATCTTTCACAAATCCACCCGTATCTATAACCGAAAATTGTTTACCATTCCATTCAGAATAACCATAGATTCTATCTCTGGTAACACCACTGACGTTATCTATAATCGCCTTCTTCTCACCGATCAATCGATTGAATAGCGTTGACTTACCTACATTGGGCCTTCCGACGATGGCAACTACTGATTGCATAATTTTTCTTCTAATTTAAATATCCAAAACTCTTCAATAACCGGTCATCATCTCTCCACTTTTCCTTAATCCGCACATATAATTCTAGATGAACCCTTTTCTCAAGGAAGGCCTCGATGCCCTTCCGCGATCGGATGCCTAATTCTTTAATCGCCGAACCGCCTTTGCCGATGATGATCATTTTATGCGTTTTTCTAGCCACATAAATGTTGGCAAATATTCTCACAAATGGTTCGCCTCTTAATTCAGTTTCTTTGAATTCTTCTATCGTCACTTCGCAAGAATATGGAACCTCTTCTTTATATAATTCTAAGATACTTTCCCTGATTATTTCACTGATAAAAAACCGTTCTGGCCGATCGGACAATTGATCTTTTGGATAGTAAGCTGGACCCTCCTTGAGCTGTGATTTTATAAATTCAAAAAGCTCGGCCGTGCCAGTTTTCTCCAAGGCTGAAATCAAAAAAATTCCATCAAAATTCACAAGGTCATCATAGTATTTTCTCTTTTCTTCAACCTCTCCCGGCTTGCGATTATCGATCTTATTAAGCACCAGAATTTTAGGAATGCTTGCTTTTCTTAATAGCTCAAAAACTTTCTCTGTCCCGTCATATTGATCGTTCTTTTCAGTGACAAACAACAGCAGGTCTGCATCCTCAAAAGTAGAGTAGGCAAACTTATTCATTTCCTTCTGCATCTTGTATCCTGGATCATCAATCATCCCCGGTGTATCTGAAAAAACAATCTGATGATCTTCGTCATTCCACAGCCCGATAATCCGATGCCGGGTCGTCTGTGGCTTATTAGTTATGATCGAAAATTTCTCCCCCATGAAGGCATTCATCAACGTAGATTTACCGACATTCGGTTTTCCAATAATATTTATAAATCCAGATCGATGTGCCTTGCTCAATAACTTAGTTTTTTAATACTGTTTGCAATAATTAATTCTATCTGTAAAAATGCAGATCTTGGGTCCTTCGTTCGCCAGTTTAATTCACTTAGATGGTCCCCAAAATTTACATAAAATTGCAGATTGGTTTTGGCCATTTCATCCTCCACATGCTCAAACGTATTGACCATCGCAATCCAACCAGCATGTTCTGAGATGTCTTCGTATAAATCTTCGTAATATGAATCGTCACTGCCGTGAAAATTAAGAACATTGTCACAGTAGCAAACAAATTTATTGATGCCACGAGCAACCAGCGGATTAATGATGCTCTGCCGTACATACATAATGTCATTGTACAGACAATCATTCCATTCACCAATGAACTCCAAAAGAGCAAATTTATCATCATAGTCGACGAATAAAATCTTGGCGTATAAGGTGCTAGATCCGATGGGATCCCACTGTGGATGAATTCTGTAATTGTAAATTTTATTTTCAAACATGAATTCATTGTATTCCCTTTTGTAAAAAGGAGAATCACTGTCTTCGCTCGCAATGTACCATTCCCTCCAGCCGTAAAATGGCTCTATATCATGCATTCTTTATTAATTTTCACAAAAGTAACCATTTGTTTCCCCTTTGTACAGCTAAAATTTGCTTTAGCGTAATCAATCGAACAACTTACCTTCATGTTTTTAAAAAATTATAATTGAACCAAGCTCTTAATAATTATCTAGTTCTTACAGGACCTGAGTCCTCCGGAAAAACGACAACGGCTGAATTTCTAGCCAAAGAATTAAAAATATCATGGATTCCTGAGTATTCTCGAGAATTCCTTAATACCCATGGTCATAGCTATACTCGTGCTGATTTAGATCTAATGATTTGCGAAAGCGTAGAACAAAGGAATCATGGAAAAGAGAAAGAATTAATTCTAGATACAGATGAAATAACCTATTACCTCTGGTCGTCAATTAAGTATCAAACAGTCTCTTCAATCATTGAAGAAAAATGCTCAGATCTTCAAGCCCGACTGTACCTTTTGTGCTATCCAGACCTCCCTTGGTCGCCAGATCCATTGAGAGAAAATCCAGAGGATCGAATTGAAATATTTTCAGAATATGAAAGTTATCTAGTAGGAAAGGGATTGAATTATTTTATTCTCTGTGGAAATCAAAAAGTCAGGCAGGCTACAGCATTGAAAATTGCAAAAGAATATTTTAGATAATTCTTTAATATGTTTCATCTTTGCATCAATTAGTGGGGTGCCCATCAGGCTGAGATTATACCCGTAGAACCTGCCCAGGTAATTCTGGGAAGGGAAGACTTCACCAGGAATGGTATCCCACCGTGTATATACTAAATCCATGAAAATGCAGAGATTATTCGTTGTTTGCCTCCTTTTAGTTTTAGCCTTCCTACCTCAAGAAGTTTTTTCTCAATATTATTCAGTTTCTGGTAAGGTGGTTGATGAAGATGGGCGACCCTTGGTCGGTGCTTCACTTTTTGTCAGAGAAACTAGATTGGCAACAATTACAGATGAAGATGGAAAATACGCCCTGGACAGCCTATATGAAGGCACCAACGCACTGGTATGCACCCACGTCGGGTACAAAAGGTACATTGAGTACCTAGAAGTTTCTTCCAATCTAGAATGGAACATCGAGCTATTAAAGTTCACTTACGACCTAGACCAGATTATGATTACTGCCAATAGACTCACAGAAAAGGAGCCATATAGCTATACCACCGTTACAGATGAAGAGCTTGAGCCCAATAACTTGGGTCAAGATCTTCCGCACCTACTTCAATACACGCCCAACATTGTGGTGACCTCAGATGCAGGAAATGGAATAGGATATACCGGCTTGAGAATAAGGGGTTCCGATCCCTCAAGAATTAACGTGACCATCAATGGGATTCCGCTCAACGATTCAGAGTCGCAATCCGTGTTTTGGGTCAATATGCCTGATTTTGCTAGCTCAATAAGTGACGTTCAAGTCCAAAGAGGGGTCGGTACCAGCACCAATGGCTCTGGAGCGTTCGGAGGTACGGTAGCCATTAATTCTCATAAAATCAGTTCCGATAGCTACATTGAAATGAATGCTGGTTACGGTTCTTTCAATACCAAGAAGTTAAATGCCAAACTAGGAACAGGGCTGCTGAATAGTTCGTTTTTTATCGACGGTAGATTTTCCATCATTAAATCCGATGGATTCATCGATCGATCGGAATCTGACCTTCAATCATTTCAAATATCAGTGGGTAAGATTAGTGATAACAATACCCTGCGTTTCGATTTTATTTCTGGCGAGGAATTAACCCAACAAGCGTGGTATGGAGTGCCTGAATCCAAATATCAAGAGGATGCCACAGCACTGAATAATCACTACATTAATAATAAAGGAAGTCTATATCTTGAAAGCGAAGGGCCGATTGAGCTATATAACAGTGACTTTCTATATGAAACTTATAATGTGCAGGACTCCTTCAATCTTTTTAACGCTGGTTCAGATACCTATAATTATTATGGCTATCCGCAACAGGTCGATTTTTACCAACAAGATCATTTCCAGCTGCATTGGGCTACTACCAACAATCTCGACTTTGAATCAAACGTTTCCCTTCACTATACTCGAGGCCTTGGATATTTTGAACAATTTAAATTTGGCCAAGACCTTGAAGATTATGCATTGACCAATGTTCGAGATACAATAACCAACAGTAATATTTCAGATGCACACTTGGTGAGAAGAAAGTGGCTAGACAATCACTTCTTTGGTGGCGTTGCCAACCTTAAATGGAACTTAACAGAAAAAATGGATTTGCATTGGGGACTTGCGGCAAGTCAGTATCTGGGAGATCACTATGGAACCATCGTGGCCTGGGATATTCCAGCGACTCTTGATGAATCTAAGCGATATTACGATAATACTGGGAATAAATTTGATGGGAATACTTTCGTCAAATTAAAATATACATCAGGAAAACTTTCCATGTTTGGGGACCTGCAATATCGATTCGTGAACTATACCATCCAAGGTAAAGACGATGACGCGGTAGTGCATGATATCACAGATCAATTAAATTTCTTCAACCCCAAGATAGGAGCAACCTATGCCTTTAATGAAAAAACTCAGCTCTATGCAAGTGCTGCAGTAGCCAACCGTGAGCCCTACAGAAATGATTATTTAAGTGTGCCTACTGGATCCTTGCCTACCCACGAAAGCATGATTGATTATGAAATTGGGCTTAGAACGAAAGGAGAAAATTGGGCCGGAGGCATTAATTTTTATCTCATGGACTATTCTGACCAATTGGTAATCACTGGCGAATTGAATGATGTCGGAGCCAATTTAAGAACCAACGTAAAGGATAGTTATCGGAGAGGAATCGAAGCTGAAATAGGGTGGAGACCTTCAGAATCATTGACGCTTTACGCAAATACAGCTGTAAGCCAGAATAAAATTGCCCAGTTTGATGAAGTTATTATTGACTATGTCTTAGGCCAAGAGACCTTAATTCCCCATGAAAATACAGATCTAGCGCTCTCACCCGATGTTGTTGGTGCTCTAGGAATAGAGTATAGACCTCTTGAAAAAATGATGATTGGCCTTCAGAATAAATATGTAGGGCAGCAATTTCTGGATAATACCAGCAATGAAAACCGAAGCCTAGACGCTTATTTTGTATCAAACGCCATCGCCAGTTATGAATTAGAGTTAAAGTATTTAGACCATTTACGCATAAACCTGCAAGTAAACAATCTATTAAATACTAGATATGCAAGCAATGGTTATACTTACTCATATTTGGTTGATGAGTTAATTACTGAAAATTATGTCTATCCTCAGGCAGGTGTTAATTTTCTACTCGGACTGAGTGTTAAAATATAGCTTAGGACCCAAAGCTTAAGGCAACATATGTTTAATTTTACATATAAATTCAATTACTTATATGTCAGGGTATTTTATATACATTATTTAACGATATGTATTTTTTTATGCCTAAAGAGTTAAAATTTAGGGTTTTGTTTTTTACCTTTATTCTTGACGAAATCAACATCGTGTTAATTTGACATTAACGCGTATGAGTCTAGAATGATATGTAATGCCAGATTTTGATAGATGAATACAACGATGTACATGTATGTATAATTAACAAAATCAATCTCATGAGAAAAGCATTGCTATTCTTGACCTTTGCGTTTGTCGCCACTCTAAGTTCTGCCCAGAGCTTTGATATTGCTGGCTACAAACTTGCTGAATTTGCGGACGAAAATCACAACCTTGAAGAATTGGTCTCAGTTCTTACAGAATTCAAGCAAAATCCAAACCTTTATTTCTCCTCTATTTCATTTAATGCAACAATCGTAGATAAGGTAGTTGCTAATGGTGTTTTCCAGGATGATATAATGAACCAACATGTGCGCATTTATTTTTCTACTTCTGATGCCGCTAGGCGAGCAGAAAGTGAAGCATATCTGCTTGAAAACCTTTAATCAATATTTACCAACTCAATCTAGTACCGAAATGAAAAATAATATGCAAAAAGCATTATTAGTCCTGATGACCTTTGTAGGCATTGGGCTTACTCATTCGTCATACGCTCAATGCCCCTGTGGTGAAACAGAACTAACAATAACCATTAATACCGGATTTTCTGCTAATGAAATTTCTTGGGAACTTGATGCAGGAGGTACCGTGGTGGCAAGTCAACCCTGTGGTACTTACCCTAATAGTAGCTCTACAACGGAAGCACCTATTTGTGTAACTAATGGCTTATCATTGACCTTTTTAGGCTATGACTCTTGGGGAGACGGCTGGGGAATCAATGGAGATGTTGATATTGTAATTACAGAAGATGGATCAGGCTGTGCCATGGGTTGTACGACTCAAGATGGACTTGTATTGGTATCTGAAGGCGGGAATGGCCTCAGTAATGAGCCCGATACTGATCTTGTTTGCAGCGGAGAAGTAGAAACAAATTTAGAATTTGAAATTATCATTGGGCCTGTTGGTACAGGTGCGGATAATTGCACAGAATTTTGTGAATTTGGAACTTTTTCGGCTGAAGCATATTGTCAAGCCGGAGATGAAGGAAATTTTTATATAGATATAATTACAACGGACATGGGTTTGGTGAATTCCGCCTATGATGTGGATATAGCAGGACCTCAGGGCCAAATAACTGCCGTAGGTACAATTACCTTTGGCCCATTCCCGTCAGGAACTCCCGTTGATGCAGTATTGACAGGTGCAGATGACCCATCATGTTTTGGGACCGTAGGAGCTGGATTGGATGCAGATTGT
>ENA-ORXT01003147-ORXT01003147.1-marine-metagenome-genome-assembly--contig:-NODE-3147-length-18581-cov-12.071066_pt1 | contig 18581 bp, 23 predicted proteins | sample MGYA00237868_ERZ511482 | MGnify/ENA metagenome assembly ERZ511482 | reverse complement strand
GTGGGGGAGGGTCGGGACGTGGGGGGGTTGCGGACACTGCTTGAGCGTGGTGTGCCGACCGACCACTGGTGTGCCACAGGCCTATATAAGACCTGGACCCTGTGCGTGCCCGCGCAGTCGGGTTACGGACCGGACCCGCTGGTGACGCGCAGGGGTGTCCCCAGGCCGCACCCGCGGTGGCCGCGTGGGGGAGGGTCGGGACGTGGGGGGGTTGCGGACACTGCTTGAGCGTGGTGTGCCGACCGACCACTGGTGTGCCACCGGCCTATATAAAACCTGGACCCTGTGCGTGCCCGCGCAGTCGGGTTACGGACCGGACCCCGTGGTGCCGCACCTGTCACACCCCGAGACGGCGTCGTGCTTCTCAACCCCCCCACCCCCTCAACCGTGCGACGCTGAGAGTGTCATGGCGGCGTCTCTGGCTGGCGCGGCCGACGGGTCGGTGCCCCTGCCCCCCACTGTCTTGCGCGATGTGAAGGTCGGAAGCCTGCGCATTCCGGATCTGATGCCCCGCCGTCAGTCCAGCTCATTGGTTCGTGACATCCTGGCAACCATTCGGCGATATCGCACATTGCCAGAGGCGCATGCACCGATCTTGTGCCTCGACCGTGAGGACCCGTCCTTCTTCATCCCATGCGACGGCGGTCATCGTGTGAGCGCGATCCTTCAAGCGCTGCGGGAGGGTATCTTGGGTGCAGAGGACATCACTCGCGCCCTCGTCATTGTCGACCAAGATGAGCAGCTCGGGGCGATGCAGGTTGCCACATTTCCCGCCGTAAATGACACCAGGGAGTACACAGAGCGGTAGAGCACCACCCAAAACCGCATCGGCCCGTACTGCTGCCGGCACACGAAGCTGGTGGGCGCGGAGCCCAGATGCATCCGCTGCCAAAACCTGTGGAGGGAGATGCCGTTCTTGCTCAAGCACGACCTCAAAGCCGTCGTGTGCTTGCAAACGCTGCTGCGAGAGGAAGCCGAGATGAACAACGCGTTCTGCGTGCCCACAAAACAAGAGCAAAGGATGCCCCCACGGTGGGATGACCAGAGGACGGCTGCATCCGCCTTGCCGCTCCCGACGCGCAGCACAATCGCCCGCGACCGCGAAGCAGGGTCGCCCACCATCACGGCGCACACGGTGCTGGCTCGCCTGCCGATGGGTGTCGACGACGGTAGCCCGCATGCCCGCCGCACACAGGCGCTCAGTACCTCCATCATGCGCGTCCAAAGGAGGAGCAGATGCACGCGGCGAGGACACACGACGCGGCGGGACACAAACGGACGAGGGCGCGTCGACACTCGCTGCCCCGACACCAACCTCATCATCCGCCCCTGCTGCCGGTCCTTGCGGCGGTGGCGGGCGCTATTCGGACCGCGGACGCCTGCTGGGAGCATCATTGCTCACCGTGAGTGCCGCCCAAGTTGTGTCACGCAACGCCGCCCGTCGACCGCAATTGGTTCGGACGCGGGCGCTCCACGTCGGATGCACGGGTCGGGACGCGGTACCGGCACCGCACACAGTGGCGGGATTGCCGAGGCCGCCCGACGGCAAGGACGCCAGGCGCTCAGCCAAACCAGGTGGGGGGGCACGGTCGCCCAGATGCGATGCCACAACGGGGGGGTGGAACCGCCGCTTGCGCGGCGGCCCCTCGTCACCCATGGCGCCCACTGAATCGGGCGCCCAAAAACAAGCAGCACCAGCCACCGTAAACTCAAAGAGGGTCTCAGAAATGCGGGAACGCAGAGCGCAGCATGGGGAAGCGTCGCGTAGGTGACAAGAAGAGCAACAGACGATGCGGTGCGCGGGGCGGGGACGACGATGGCGTCGCGGAGGATGGCCGACCGCGATGCGACGGACGTCGCGAGCGAGGAGATGTCCTCCACACTGGACGCAGCCATCATCACTGGGGCCCTCAAAGAGAGAGAGCGCAGGTGCGTACAGTGCACAATACTGACAGCCGTCGAGGCGGATGCGTGTTCGAGGTGCCCCAAAGGGGCCACAAACGCATATGAATGTTTTGGCACTGTTGATTGGCCAGGATGCTGACTGACCCGGCCGACGCCGACCGCAAAAAATGGCGGCACAGATATCGGACCCCTGAGCAACGCGCCCCAGGCCCGTCGCAGATACAGTGGCCCCACCGCCGAATGCAGGGGCGTGCTGGGGGTGCCCCAAAGGGGCCACAAACGCCGGTGAATGTTTTGGAACATCTGATTGGTCGTGATGTGTAGGGTGGCGGCCGACAGCGACCGCAAACGATGGCGGCCCGCTGAGTGGGCCACCCGGCCGCGCAATCGTGGCCCGCCTCATATGCGACCCGCCACCCGGCCATAAACGGTGCGTGCTGGGGGTGCCCCAATTGGTCCTCAACGTCCTATGCTTTTTTCCAGTCACACCATTGGCTCGTTGTCGTCTTTGATCTGGCATCTCGTCCGCGAGGTATTTCTCAGCCGCTCGCATGTGGTCCGATACGAATGGGTTCTTGTCTGATCGGACCATCAATGAGCCCCTTTCGCCCAGACATGTATTTGCCCAGATATCGGCCATGCCGCTCTCCGCCCCATTGCTGGGGTTGACACAATCACGTTTGCCCAGGTGTAGTGTCCGTAGCCTTCCTTTTTGGCAGCTTGTCTGAGCGAGCTGTTGCTGTCTGGCGCGTATCCGGTTCCGGGCCCGTGCCCATCAAGGGGGGTAATCGTAGGGTTGCCCAGAGTAGCCTGCTCTGGGCAACCCTGAACATGGAAGTAGCATACGCCCTGGGCAACCCCTGAGACAGCGATCACATATATCAATTTTTTGGCAGGTCCTGATGCTCGACACTCGGCCCGATCGGGGCGAGGTCGCAAGCTCGGCGGGGTCAGCTCCGACCATTAATGCTCGGGGGGATCTCTGATTCAGGCGATAAAAGGGCCAGTCATGCCCTGGGTGCCGGCTGCCTGCATGCCGCCACCGGCGTGCCCACGAGCGGCCATGCCGCCGGCGCCGCCCCATCGGCGGCCCAGGCGGCTGACTTGATGGCTGCGGCCGCTCGCAGCGCGGCCGAAAGGCACGGGGACGTGTCGCCGTCGGCGGCCGTTCCGACAGCCGAACGGGCGGGGAACGCCGCCGCCGCCGCGGCCGCCGCCGCCACCACCGCTGCCGCGGGCTACCAAGCCACGCCGCGCGGCGCGCTTCCGGGGGGCGCCGCCCCGCCGGTGGGCGGGCGGGTGACGGCGGCGGCGAAGACGCCGCCGCCGCCGTCATCGACGGCGAGGCGGGGGTGGGGGTCAGCGTCCACCCCGCGGGCGGCGCCCGCACCGTGGGGGCGCCGGCCGCCCTCGCTCCTCCCTGACGTGGCAGTACACCCCGTCGCCAACCGCCTGCTGTCCCCGTGGGGCGTGGCCGCCGGGCGGCTCGGGGTGCTCGGCGCGGCCGTGGCGGCGCTCCCGCCGCCGGGCGGGGGGGAGGTGCTCGCCCTCGCCTCGTCGCATGGTCTTTACGACGTGCCGCTGACGGCGTTTCTGCTCTGCCACGCGGGCCACTGGCCGGCATTTGTGGGCGACGGGGGGGCGGCGGCGGCGGCGACGGCTGCGGTTGCCTCCGCGCTCGACCGCCTGCCGGCAGGTACGGCGGCGGCGGGGGTGCTGTCGCCGGCGGACCTACCCGCCCGCCATATGCCGCCCGCGGGCAGGGGGTGGGAGGGAAGGGTGCCCCCCGCCACCCGCCGCCAGCGCGCGTCTTCGACTTGTTGGGCGGCGGCTCCGGCGCGGTCGTCGCCACGCTGTGTGCATTCGCGCCCGGCGGGGTGCTGGTGCTCGCACCGCCCCGCGGGGGCGGTGCGCCGCCGTCTGGCAACCGAAAGCTGCCGGCGGCGCCGCTCCGCGCCAGTGGCCTGCACGTGGTAGTTATCCCCGCCGACGGCGGACAATTCGTCGCCGGCGTGGCGTCGGCCACCTTCTTGAGCGAGACCGTGCCCGTGGCCGCCGTCTGCGTGCGGCAGGTGCCGCTAGCCGCCACGCCGCCAGTGCTGGCCGCCGCCGCGGAGGGCGACGGAGAGGAGGGGAGGGATCGTTCTCGTACCCCCCCCGCTGGGGGGCGGGGGCGCCCGCCCGGCCCACCCGCGGGCGTCGGGGGGGGCGGCCACCGGCCTGGCGCCCGCTTCGGCGGCCGTGGCGGGCGCGTGCGCCCGCAACAACAGCGACGGGAGCAACGAGGGCGGGGCGGGCGAGTGGCTCGACGCGCCCGCGTCGCCCAAACAGTCTCCATGCGCGAGCCCGTCCTTCTTTCCGCCCTCGCTCGCTCTCTGAGGCGCCGTTCGGGTGCGTCGTGGCGGCCGGCCGGCGCGGCGGGGGCCGGGGCGACGGCCGCGGCGGAGCGGCGGCTCCGTAGGGGGTGTGGTGGTCACTGCGCGTGGCTGCCCGACGCGGCCCGTGCGGCGGCGGTTGTGCGTGCGTGAGCGTGCCACAGCTCCCCTTCTCTCTGCCTCCCCCCGTCTCACGTCTGTGCGCGTGCGCACGCGCGCGTGCCTCGTCTGTTTTTTGTGTGCTAATCAGGCGCGCCCGACCAATGTGCACGTCGCGGGGGGGTGGTACCGGCCTGCTGCCGCGCCGCCCTTCCCCCCGCCGCACGCGGGAGCCCGGCGTGGGCGGCCGGCCCCCCGGGGCTGACGCCGACCGCGTCAGCGACACGCGCGGTGGGGGCTCCCCTTGGCGGCGCACGCCACCACCGCTGGGGCGCGGGGCGGGGCCGCCCGACAGCGGGGGCGGTGCCGGCTGAGCCCCACCCCATCGCGGGGCAGTGTCACCACCACTGCCCCGAACCCAGCGGGTGGCAGCATGGTCGTCGCCCCCGCGGCGGGCGTCGCGGCCCCCGCCACCCCCACCGCGGCCACCAATCACGGATATAGAGCACCAGGCACACTGCCGGGGGTGGCCGCCCAGCCGGCGGAAGCCGGGCTGGGTGACCCAGGGGCGGCCATCGCCGCTCCGCAGAGCCGCCACTGCGGTTCCGCGTTCTCGCGCGGCGCTGGGGTCCGTGAGGGGGCGGCAAGGAACGGTGCGTGCCCTGCCGCCGCCCTCACGCCCGCCCCCACCGGTCCCGTGGCACTAACAGCAGCGGTGGCGGTCGAATGCGGGACCGCTCGCTGCGCCGCGACCACCGGCGCCGCCTGCAGAGGCGCAGGCTGCCGCGCCGCCGGCGCCGCCCCGCACTCGGCCGCAGTCGCCAGCAGGCCAACGGAGACCGCGCCAGCCGCCGCCACGGAATAAGGGGGGATCGCGGCGCGGGCGGCTGTGTTGGCAACCGCAGGGGGCACCGCGACCACGCCGCGGCAGCAGGTGTCACTCAATGCTCGCATGTCCGGTAAGGCACTGTTGCCGGATACATATCGGTGCAAAACAGCATGATGTTATGGGTTTCATCCCATTCTGACTGCATAGGCGTGATCAGGGATGTCACTTTACCCAGACGGAATGATAGAGTCAAGCGCCGCACGACTTTTTTTTTGGCTTACTACTGTCCCAAGCCTGGTTTCTCTTCCCCACCGAGCATGCCCATGGCATCCTCCGCGTGTCAGCGACAGGTTCGACAAGAAAAAAACACCATGTCACAATCGCCCGTGGAGCTCAAGTAGGATAGAGGACAGTCCCTGGTCACGTCGGTGTGCTCCGCATGGTACAACAAGGCCTCCCTCGTGCTCATATGACACCCATCCTGCTGCCCTTCACGCGTGCCCCGCGATCGATGTGAGCTTGGAACGAAGTTGGTCCCAGTGAATCTTGTAGATTATTCTGGTTAGATGTCAAAAGTTTTCTGTTCAATGACTAGACGATATGCAGCCTGAGTACAGCACGACACAACCGCAGCTCCTTGCATGAAACCACTATTGAGAGGCCTCAGAACGCCTGACGTCTGACTGACACGGCTCCCCAGAAGGCGACCATGCCACAAAATTCCAATAAAAACACGTCGCGGGAAAGCTTTCATCTGAGCAGTATCTGATTGTCTGCTGATGGCCGCTTTTCGGTCGGTTAGCCACAACCTCTGGCGCACGGTCTCCTCCATGGTCTATCTGAGACGAGGGTGGCTGCCCGCACCCCGCCATTGTCTCACAGCCCCCCCCTCCCGACCCAGTATTCGAGCAAGTGAGAGCTCATGCGTTGGCACTATGGGGGAAGGAGCTGGGCGACGTAGACGAGTGAGCCAATTGGCGCCCCCTGAGCCCCAGAGTTGCAGACTTGACCCGCCCCAGCGCCCCCATTCTGCACCCCGCTCACCTCTCCCCAACCCCCCCCCGAGCCCCCCCCCCAGCCCCCCCCCCAACCTTCCCCCCACCCCCCCCAAACCCCCCCCCCCACACCCCCCCAGAGAGCCCCCACGATCTCTTGTAGCCCCACGCACGATCTCTTGTACGTAGCCAGCTGATCGTTGTGGGTCGTTTTTTCGAGATACTACGCCCCCCAATCGATCAATGCAACTGAGGCGACCATATGAATTTTATTCCCCATGCAGTAGCCCCAGTTGCCCACATTGTAGCCCCGGTTGCCCACAGTAGCCCCGGTTGCCCACAGTAGCCTCCTTCTTACACCAACCCTACGATTACCAGGGTTCGGCAGGCACCCAGTCTTGATGCAAACATGACATATGAGACTATAGTACGGGTGCCACTTGACTTATATTGCGAGTATTGAGGGCGCTACTTGGGGCGTCGTGAGGGCGTTTTGGCTGCCTAATGGGGCGTCAGTAAGGCGTCTTATGCGTCGCGCGCCCCTGACGCCCCCGAAATAGGGGCGTCGTGTGCAACCCTACTCATGAGGGAGGAACAGGTTACACCGCGGGCACTACGCGCTTCCACGTGACCACGCACGTGAAGCGCCACGCACCACCTCCTTGTCGCCGCCTTGATGAGCACTGGCTAGCGCCCGCTGACCGTAAGCGACGCACCTGAGCGCGCGTGTCGAGCGGCATGAGAATCCTCTGCAATCTTTCTTGGCGTGCGCCAGCGCCTGCGCCGACCCCGTCACACACGACTCTCCAACGACGCTCCAACGACTCTCCAACGACTCTCTGGGTAAGGAGGAAAGGCCACCCAGCCACGCAAGCACCAGACACGCTCGCGATTGCGGGGGTCACTGGCGAGTGAGAAGCCAGCATGGGGTGGTTTTGGGCTGGGTACCAACAGTCCAGGTCGCGGCCGTACCTCCGTACCCAGCGTGCCACGTCTTTATCCTATCGCTTCGCCTGCGCACGCGAGAGACGGGGAGCAGAGGCGCCCGATGATCTCTGCGTCGCCACACGTGACCGCGACAGTGGCAGGTACTCTCCCCCGAGAAAAATAAACAGCCTCAGGCCTGTGGGACGAGGTGGCGCAGTCGTGAAAGGGGGGGCAGCCAAACCACGCCACCACGCAGCAACGGCACCCGGCTGACACTGTGTCGGCACACCAAGTCAGGAGGGGGGAGGAGAGAGAAGAAGAGGCTGCGCACAAGCCTTTCACTCGGCGTCTCAGAGAGGGATGACGCGACATGCAACGACTGCGGAAGCACGCACAGACAGGACATTCGGATCGCACAGGAAGGAGCCCACACCAGCGGTGCGGCGACCAGTGCCGCGGCGGGCCAGGAGTGCCGGGTCCTCGCCTCGACCACCGCCAGCGCATGCTGGCCGTCGGCACACGGCGAGCCGACGCTGACTTCACGCCCAACCTAGAGCGGGCGTGTCACGCAGACAGCTGCGTCGGCGGCGACGGCGGTGGCCGCGGGACTCGCAACTACCTGCAGCGGCTCTGGGTCCGAGGCATATCAAGGTTGAGCGCACCTCACTCTGCCGCGCCCCACCGCCGCCGACCCCCAACATCCACCTGTGCACCTGCCACTCTGCTTGGCCCAATAGCAGCGTCGCCACCGTCTGTACCCTCCACGGTTGGCGGTTAGCAACCATGGGCCTCCGCGCGACTGAGGCGGTGGCCGCCCTGGCAGGCCCTGCCTTGACGGGCAAGGACCGCGAGCTCCTGGCCTTTGGTGTCGGCGTCGGCGGGATGCTTGGTCCAGCCGCTCGCCCCGACGGCGGACCCCGTCGACGGAGCACCGGTGAGAGCGACAGGAGCGGCAGCCCCGACGGCGGGCCCGGCGACGAGTACCGGAAAAATGGCGCTCGCATTCTTCGCACGCCGCCGGCGCTGAGCCTGTACGACAGCATGCGGGGCGGAACACGACAACAGCAGCGGCGGCAGCTGCAGCAGCAACTGGAACTACTACAGCAACAGCCGCAGCAGTCACTGTGTGGTACGGGGGCAAGCAGCGATATCGACGACAGCAGCAGCAGCGGTACCATCGACGGCGAAAGCTGTGAAGGCCTCCTCGGCGCCAACAGCGACGCCAGCAGCAGCTGCGGTGCGCTTTTCGTCAACAGCCGCCACCCCGCGCTAGCCGGTGCTCTCGCCCGTCAGGCCACGGCCAACACGAGCAGCTACCCGACCGTCACGCAGCACCCGCTGGACGTGACACCGACGACGGCGGCAATCACACCGGCAGGCCGCACCGGGTGGCGGCGGCGGCGGCTCCGGCGACGGGGCAGCGAGGCGGGCGCCGCCGCAGCGGCCAGCAATGGCCACGCGTCAGTGTACGCTCACGACAACACGGCGGTGCGGCGGCAGGAGATGGCGCGCGCGTATGAGTCGTCCGACACGGGCGGCAGCAGTGCGAACCTCGGCTTCTGGGTGGACGGTACCATTACCCCCCGCACGTCGTCCCAGCAGCTGTTCCGGGAGCCGCGCCAGCAGCGAGGCGGCATTCATAGTGACTCGGGCGACAGCGCCAGCACTGAAGGGCTCTGGACGCCGGGGGAGTCGTCGAGTTCGATCAGCGGATGGACCACAAACAGCGACGCCAACAGCATTGCCAGCAGCGTGAGCAGCGATAGCATCGAGAGCAGCAACCAGGGGCAGCTGATTGACGGTCACGCGACGACCGGGGCCCCATGGGAGCTAGCAGCGAGTGACGGGTGGAGCAACCTCAGGGCGAGCATGATGCCCACCCTACCTATGCCGCTTGGCTTGGACGGATGGCCGGCCGACGCCAGTCCGCACGACGACGCGCGCATCGGCACTGGCCGCAGCAATGACTTGCTCGGCGGCGCCGCAAGGCCTACGCTACCCACCATCGGCGCTTGTGGGGCGGCCGACACCTCCATTAGCGCGGCGGCAGAAGTACGCGTCGACACCGCTCCGTCGACTGGTTGGCCCACGCCGAGTGGCAACTCCCAAAGCCTCATCCACGTCACCGACTGCTGCGTGGACGACGACCCGTCTTACGCCACCAGCGACCTCACGCACCTGCTCCAAGCCAACCGACGGGCCACGGCGAGCCGGCGACGGGCAGCGGCAGCGGCCATGCATGCCGCCCGTACCGAGGCCGCTGACCGGATGAGGCCAAGGGACGTGGTGCTGGACAAAACGGACGATGATGACGTGGGCCGCCATGCAGGTCCGCCCGCCGACAAACGTCGGGATGGCAACGACGGTACGGCCATGGACGAAGGCGTCTTGCGGTCACCTCGCCGCTTCTTCCGCGCGTCGAGCGGAAGCTCTGGCAAGACTGCCAGCGCAGCTGCAGCGGCGGCCGCCAGCGCCGCGGCAGCGCTTGTGTCCGCTGCCGGGACGGGCACGCTGCGGTTGGCAAAGTCGGGCAGCCGCTTCCCGCGCCGGGTCTCACGGTCGGGGCGGGGCATGGGCGGCGAGCCTACCAGCGAGCGCGGCTGGTGGAACGCCTCCTCCACAAGCACCCCAGCACAAGACGGACCCGCGTCGGTACCGGCCATGCCCTGTGCCCGCCACAACAGCTATAGCGGCACCGGGGGGGCGGGGGGATCCTCCAACAGCGGCGGTGGCAGCGGCGGCGGCAGTGGCAGTGGTGTAAACTCCGCTGGCGGCACCAGCGAGCGTCGTTTCCTTGGCTCCCGAGCAGCCGCAGCGCTGCACCTGCTCGACCGGTTGTCACTCAGCGAGACGCTACCGTCGACCATCGCGGGCCGCGCGACTGGCCACGGCGGGATGCCCACCACCACCGCCGCCGCAGCCACCGACGCCCACTCCCACCGGATGGCGGATTGGGAGCGCCTCTCCGAGGCCGAGGCGACGCCCACCTCCACCGTCACGCGGTCGGGCGGTAGCGCCGCCAAGTGGTGGACACCGCCATCGCCGCTACACCGCAGGGAGCGGTAAGACAGCGTCACTTTCGATGCACAGCCCGAGCCAATCCCCCCCTCCGGACACCCACCCGAGTCGTGCCGGCGGACAGCGCGGGTCAAACGCCCCACCGAGCGGCGGGCAGGGCGGCATCCACACGAGAGGTGACAGCCGCGGCCACTCACACCGCCGGGCGCCCGGTGGAGCCATGCTGGCGGCGGCGGCGGCTGCGGCGACGACTGTGGCGGTAGTGGCAGCGGCGGCGGCGGCGGGGGCGGCGACGGCGCCGCCGGTGGCGCTGGTGGCGAGGCCCGATTTGCAAGGAGACAAGCGGGTGGCGCACAAGACGCTGAGGGAGGACGGCACAAAGTTCGTGCCGCCGACCGGACGGTTAAGAAGGTCGCCGACGGTCGGTGGTGGCGGTCGGCAGGCAGTGCATGGACGCCACTGCCGCAGGTGAATAGTTCCAATGAGAAGGGTGCTTCGCGCCAATAGCGGACCGCCAACAAGTAGACGTGAAGAGCCCGAGCGTGCAGGTAGAGCCCCAACAACTCACGGCGCGGTCGCCGAAGAGGAAGAAGACCTGGAAAAATGATACATATTCTTCAACAGCAAGGAGGACGGACTTGACCTGTGCGCAGGTGCCGCTCCCGACGAGGCGTCCAGTACGCCGTGCGAAAAGCTAAAGGCCACGCTACGACTCTAGCACTCGCGAGGCCCACTAGCGTCAAAAGGTCTGCAAGTCACCAGCGCTGGCCTCGTCGTCGTGCGGACAACGCCGGCCTCGACACGCCAGGCCCAGAGCTGGCACCGACCCCGTGGAGCTAGACCAAGGCACTGGCAAGCACCATCGGAGCAAGAAAACATAAAATTCCTCACCAGCATTTCCATACCGCCACTCCCACGGCGGTGTTCCCCCGCTCCCGCTCAGCCACAGAGCCCATGGAGACGACGCATGCACATGTATCGCGAGTCACAAAGGGCGGTTAATTCACCACCCAGACTATGACGACAGGCCCCGTCCGCAGCTCCAGCTGCAGACAAACCCATAGCCACTGTCAAAGCCACAGGAGAACGCCCACGAGCCGGCACGCGCATCGTCGGAGGCGACACACGACCGACCGTGACGGCTGCCACCCGCTGTCGTCAGCCCCCCCACCCGTACGCCATCCGCAAGCGGAAGAGACGCAGCAGCAATGCGACACGGGCGTCAAAACACTTGAGCCACACGGGCGGCCACGGCTGTTCACGAACACCTCGACGCGACGAGAGGGGATGACGGATGCTCGACGAGCCGGTGGCCGATGCGACCGAGGCGAAACCAGCGGAAGCGAAAAAGCTGACGAGTGCTGCGAGCGGACCATGACCTGCAGGCGTAAATTGAATGAGGCAAATTTCAGTCGAACTTGACCTTGACCTCAGACTGCGAGCCACGTGGTCGTCCGGCCGCGCAACCTTCTGTTCGGCCAGCGCGTCCCCTCGACGCATCACCAACGTGCCCTCCTCTGCCCCAGCAACTGCTTCCTTTCTCTCACTACCCACCACCGTACGCGTCACGTACCCACCTCACCATGACGACGGCCCATCGTGCGACCTACAAGCCTGCCCGGGGCGCCTCTTCTGGCGGCGCTCGCTCCATCGTCCGCTCCGCCGCCGTCTCGGGGCGGGACGGCGTCAACCACACCGTCCTCAAGACGCGGGAGCGGTTGCCGCTCGGCGCGTCGCTCGGCTCTGATGACGACGAGACGGTCGCGGGGGACCCGTCGACGGGCGCCCTCGGGGGGATTGTTTCCACCGACGTGGGCGTCGGCGTCGGGGGTGCGGGCGGCAAGCGGCGGCGACGGCGCGCGCGGCCGGCCCTGCCGCCCGTCACGCCCGCGGCTGACGTGGCGGCGGCGGCCGCCCGCTACGCTGACGCCGACGCGGATGTGGTGTTGAGTAGCGACGGGGACAGTGAGGATGGGGGGGGGGGAGGAAGCGGCGGCGCCCCCTCGGGGTAGCCGACGGCGGCGCGGAGGACGGGGCGGACGCGGGCGGCGTTGCAGACACAGAGGAGGACGACGACGGCTCTGACGGCGATGAGGAAGACGATGAAGACGATGATGACGCGGAGCTGCTGCGGGAGCTGGAGCTCATCAAGGCCGAGCGCGCGGCGGAGCGGGCGCGCGCCGAAGCCGACGCTGCCGATGACGGTGACGGTGGTGCCGACGGTGGTGGCGGGGGGCTCCTCGGCGACAACCCGCTGCTCGCGGACAGCACGACCGGCGCGCCGTCGGAGGTGGGCACCGCCGGCGGCGGCGCCTTTCAAGTCCGCCGCCGGTGGGACGATGACGTGGTGTTTCGGCACCAGACCCGCGGGCAGGTCGTGCCGGCCAAGCGCTTCATCAACGATACGGTGCGCAACGATTTTCACCGGCGGTTCCTGGACAAGTACATCCGGTGAGGCGCGTGCTCCTGTGGGTGGGGGTCCTACGCGTCATTCAGTCTTCTAGTTTGCTTCGTCCGTGGCTGCGTTGTGCGTTATATTGTACAGGGGAAGCACTGTTCAAAGACTTTTTTCTGTCGGGGGTCTGACATCCAGAGCCGTGGCAGACCGTTTGCCGGCACCGTTGGGGTGAAGGTGGGGGTACAGCGAGCACGTTGCTTCTCCTAGAGCCACTCAATCGTGCCCGGTGGCTTGCTCGTAATATCGTACGTGACGCGGTTGATGCCCCGCACCTCGTTGACAATCCGCGTCGACACCCGCCGCAGCAGCGGCGTTGGCAGGTCAAACCAGTTGGCAGTCATAAAGTCCGACGTCTCGACCGCCCGCAGCGCAATCACCTCCTCGTACGTGCGGCAGTCGCCCATGACGCCGACCGCCTTGACCGGCAGGAGCACCGCAAACGCTTGGCCGATGGCGTCGTAGAGGCCCGCGGCGCGGAGCTCCTCAATGTAGATGGCGTCGGCGTCGCGGAGGACCGACAGCCGCTGCGGGGTGACGGCTCCGAGGATGCGGATGGCCAGCCCCGGGCCGGGAAATGGGTGCCGCCCGACCGACGCCTTCTCCACGCCGAGGACGAGCCCGAGCGCCCGCACCTCGTCCTTAAAGAGGAAGCGCAGCGGCTCGATGAGCTGCAGCTTCATGTGCGCAGGGAGCCCCCCAACGTTGTGGTGCGTCTTGATCGTCGCCGACGGCCCCTTGTGGGAGACGGACTCAATGACATCGGGGTAGAGGGTGCCCTGCAGGAGGAAGGCGGCGTCGACTTTGGAGGCCTCCGCGTCAAACAGGTCGATGAAGGTGTTGCCGATAATCTTGCGCTTCTTCTCGGGCTCCACGACCCCGTCCAGGCGGGCCAGGAAGGTGTCGGCGCCCTCAATGGTCGTCAGCGCCACCCCACACTTGTCGTGGAGGCGGGCAACGACCTCAGACACCTCGTTCTTGCGAAGGAGGCCATTGTCAACGAGGAAGGCGCGGAATTGGGTGCCAATGGCTTTTTGCAAGAGTACCGCGGCGACCGTCGAGTCGACGCCGCCCGACACGGCGCCAATCACAATGCCATCGCCGACGCGTGCGCGGATATGGGCCACCGCCTCCTCCACAAAGTCCGCCATTGTCCAATCCCCCGCGCACCCGCACACGTTGCGCGTCCAGTTGCGCAGCAGCGCCGTGCCGTGGTCGCTGTGGGTGACCTCGGGGTGGAATTGGAGGCCGTAGAAGCGCCGGGCGGCGTCGCCGACCGCCGCGTGTTCCGTGTTGGCCGTCGACGCAAGCACCTCAAAACCGTCTGGGAGGGAGGCGAGCTTGTCCCCGTGGCTCATCCACGCCGTGAAGGTCGACGGGAAGCCCTCAAAGAGCGCCGACGGGGGGGCGGACGTGGACCCAGGGGGCACCAGCGTCGCCGCCGCGTGCCCAAACTCCTTCTTCTCTCCGGCCACCACCGAGCCGCCCGGCAAGTGGTGCGCCAGCTCTTGTAGGCCGTAGCAGATGCCGAGGATGGGGATGCCGAGGTCGAGGATGCCCACGTCCAGGTGCGGCGCGTCGGCCGTGTACACGGACGACGGACCACCCGACAGAACAATGCCCTTGGGCGCCAGCGACTTGATTGTCGCCGCGGGGGTGTCGTACGCCAGGAGCTCACAGTAGACATTGACCTCCCGCAGCCGCCGCGCAATGAGGTGGGTGTACTGGGAGCCAAAGTCGAGGATGACGACCAGCTCGTGGTGGCGCTCCAGCTCCGACGCCAGTGACGCCATAGTGACGTGGGGGGGAAGGGCGGGGGGGAGGTCAGCAGAAACGGTCACTGGCTGAGGCCTAGCGGCTTGTGACAGGTACGGTGCTGGGGAAGAAGGCAGGCCGCGGTTCCGCCGAGGCCAAGCCGGCGGCCGCGTCTTTCGCGGCCAAGCCTGGCCAAGTGGGATCACAACGCGGGAACAGATTGAGCCGCCGACGTTTCGAAAAATAAATTGCGCTGAGTCTTCCACCTGAAAGTAAGGAAACGGTTATATTTTCTGCGCAACTTTCAGATACAATGGTGATCTGCAGCTCCTCTCTACACAGCTTTTGAGCGCGTCTCCAGAACGAGGTAAATACAGCGCCTTTCAGACAAAAGAGATGGCCCCGTGTTCTCACGACAGCCCTACTCCACAACATCTTCGTTACGCCTCACCTGGTCAGTCAAGAACTCCAGAGATAGGCTCTGGCGTATATACTCCCCGTCACACACACCACATACGAGCCGAGAAGCAACTCAACAATGATGTTAAACAGAGCATACTGAGCAGTATCAGGCGTGCTGCTCGAGGGCTCTTCAGAAGACGCACGGACTGCTCATCGTTGATGCGTAGGCGCCATCCTTTGATCATGTCTCAATGAGTTCCCGGTCTGTACGCTCTCAGCGCTATCGATCCCACTCGCACTCTCGATACTCGGAGAAAGAGAGAAGCATTAGAATCGCCGTCCTTTCGAGCGCCGTGGCCCAGGCGTGTGCGCTTGAAGAGGAAGAGACTGCCGTGCTGTTTCTTGTGCTGTTCGACGTGGAGCCATGTCGAATTCCAGCCGTTTTGGTGCTTGGCGCAAGGAAAGAATACAGCAAGCAGAAGTAGCCCGCGTATGGCTGTCCGAGGCTCCCAGACGGTCAATCAACGCCTCTGTCAGCTTCCAGACGGCTTGCGGTGGTGTGCGAGGCGACACCCCCACCCTCGACCGCCCACAGCGTGACGCAAGCCGTTTGTGCAGACAGCCGGCCCTTGGACCCGACGACCCCCCAGAGCGGCATTCGAAGCCGCCCCAAGCCGCTCGTATCTTACTCGCCCGGCACACTCGCCATCCTCGTCATTTTCCCGCCCCGTCGACGCCCCCTTTGCGGCGACCGGTGCGGCCTTGCTGCTGCCGGTGGATTCCCGAGCGTCAGCGGCTTCATAGCGGGTGTAGCCCTGTTGCTGCCTGTGGCTGCTTCTGCCCGTTTGCGGCTGTCGTGTGGGCCTGAGGATCTGTCAGCGCGGCTATCTTTTCCCTTTTCCCCTCCTCGTGAGCCGTTTGCTGCAGCGCTGCGGCTCTTCACTTTGGTTCGTCGGCCATCATGGCCATGACGGCGGAGTAGTACGTTGCGTGTTCCGCGCTTTGTGGCATCCCCGCAGTGATCGTTTGGGGCGGCTGCGGTCGGCGTAGGCGATGAGCGACGACGGCGGTTTTGGAAGGGCGGCGAGGATTTGTTTGCTTCACGCTGTTCCCCAGCATGTCCACCATGTGTGTCGTCGTTTAGAGAGTGTGGCGCACCCTCGTAGGCCAGTCTTTCTGTTGCTGCGCTGTCCATGGACGACGTTGCACAGCGCACCCCGTGCCACTGCTGACTGTTTGTACGCATTGCATTGGCGTCCCCACTCTCTGGCTTGCTCGCCTGGTGCTCGTCCTTTCCTATTTGGCGTTGCTTGCGTTGTGCTTGTGGTGGTATTCTCATGGGTACCTACCTGTTCTTGCACTTAGTGACTACCTATTCAAGCTGCTCCTGATTGGGGACTCGTCTGTCGGGTATGTTACACGGTGCTACGTGGAGAGCATGCGCGGCACTAGTTCGTGGTTAGGGTGTGGGATTTTCGTGCTCGAGGCGCTCACAGCCTATACAGTTTCAATGGTGGCTCAATTCTGACATGTTTTCCTGCGCTGGCTGCTGTGTTTGTGCTCGTCTGAACTTATTTTTTCGCACTCGCCTGGTTTTGCCCCATCGCAGCAAGTCGGCCCTGTTGTTGCGCTTTGCGGACGACACGTACACGGAGAGCTACATCTCCACCATTGGCGTCGACTTCGTACGTTTGAATTGCTTGTCATGGCGCGTGCACGCTTGTTGAAGGCTGCCACTTGAAAGACGCTTGACTTTGTCCAGTGTCTTACTTCCCTTTTTTGTCTGAGGAGGTCACATGTACAGCGTTGCTGACTGTCATCGTTGCTTGTGTTTGTCTACACGGTCGTTCTGCCTTTGGCACGGCTGTTTGCATGGGTGGTTGTGCACTCACCTTGGCTCCTGGTGGTCTTGGTCTTCTTGGATGTCGCTCCTGCATTTCCATCATGGTTGGCCGTGGCATATCTTGCGCTCGCGCTTCTTGGGATAACCACCATCGCCGTTCGTTGTTTCCCTGCAGAAAATTCGGACCATCGAGCTTGAGGGCAAGACCATCAAGCTCCAGATTTGGGACACGGCCGGCCAGGAGCGCTTCCGCACCATCACGTCGTCCTACTACCGCGGGGCGCACGGGATTATCATTGTGTACGATGTAACCGACCTAGAGTCGTTCAACAACGTCAAGTCGTGGCTGCAGGAGATTGACCGCTTCGCGTCGGAGCACGTTAACAAGCTGCTCGTGGGCAACAAGAACGACCTGACGTCCAAGAAGATGGTGGACACGGCGGTGGCCAAGGAGTTTGCCGACTCCCTCGGCATCAAGTTCCTCGAGACGTCGGCCAAGACGGCTGAAAACGTCGAGTCGGCCTTTTTGACCATGGCGACGGAAATCAAGGCGAGCACCTCTTTCCAGCCTGCGACGAACAAGGACAACCGTGGAGGGGTTAACGTTTCCTCGAGGGATGCGGAAGTCAAGTCGTCGGGTGGGTGCTGTTAATGATTGCCTCTTCTGTTGGTGAATGCGTACTGTATTGTAGTGTTTTTTTTTTTTTTTTTTTTGCCCTTGCGTGCTTCCTCTGTGTTTTTATGTACGGTGGCGCGTTGCGACGACTGTGTTTTGTACCCTGTTCTTTTGGCAACGTCACACAACTCTTGACGCGGGCTCCACTCCTGTCGGGCGTGCACGTGGACCGGTCGGTCGTCTGGTCGAGGTGCAGCACCAGCGGTTGCCTCCACGTAGGCTGCCTCCGCTCACGACACGCCTTGCCCCCTCACCCTTTCTCCTCAGCCACCGCCGGCAGCGGGGCTTTGAAGAAGGCATACACCGGGCGGTCAAAGGGGACCCCCCCCCCCTGCTTGGCACGGAGGCACTCGACGCGCGCAAACCCCCCCGCCTCGAGCAGGTACGCCTCAAAGCCGGCGGGCAGCAGCCGCATGGCCGCCGCGTGCGCCTCCATCGCGGGGGTGAGGAGGCCCTTGCGGCGCGCGGCCTTGTACGAGTTGAGGCCCTGCGGCTCGAGGACGAGCACCCCGGTCGGCGACAGCGCCGCCGCCGCCGCGCCAAAGGCGGCGCGCAGGCCGTCATCGCCAGCGGCAAGGTGGATCCACTTGGTCACGGAGAGCATCAGGAGGACGTCGTAGCCGCCGGGGGGGGGGGGGGGCATCCCCGCCCCGCCCGCCGCGGCAAAGTCGGCCACGTGGAAGGAGACGGCGGGGAACGGGGCGGCCGCGCCCCCGGGGGGGGGCCCCGCCGCCGCCGCAGGGCTACCCCCCGCCCCCGCGTCGGGCTCGGCGGCGCCACCCTGCACCGACGCGGGCGCCGTCGCAGCCGCCACGCTCGCGGGCGCCCCCGCCGCGGGCGCGGGCGGCGTCGCCGCCGTCGGCCCCACGACGCCCTCAGCCCCGCCCCCCGACGTGGCCGCCGGGCGCTTGGCCGCCCACCGCGCGGCGCCCGCCGCCTTGCGCTTGGCCACCGCCACCAACCCCGCGTCGACGTCCACGCCGACCGCCCGGCGGGGCGCGAGCGCCTCCACCACCGCCAGCGTAAAGGTGCCATTGTTGCAGCCAACGTCCAACACGGTCGCGCCGGGCGGGAACCAGCCCCGCCCGCGCAACAGCCCGAGGCGGTTGTCCTCCCCGCGGCGCGCCCGCTTGGCCGCCGGCGTCTTGTCCCGCTCGGCGGCGGCGGCGGGGGCGGCGGCGGCGGCGGCGGCGGCAGCACCGGCCGCGTCTGCCCCGCCGGCACCGCCGCTCGCCCCATTGGCGGGCGTGCTGTACATGCGGCGGCCATAGTAGGATTGGTAGCTGCCCCGGCGCGCCCCGT
>ENA-ORXT01003146-ORXT01003146.1-marine-metagenome-genome-assembly--contig:-NODE-3146-length-18585-cov-60.695861_pt1 | contig 18585 bp, 12 predicted proteins | sample MGYA00237868_ERZ511482 | MGnify/ENA metagenome assembly ERZ511482 | reverse complement strand
CTCTTCGCGCCAGCCGGCCGGCTGGCAGGCTTTTAAGGCTATAAAATTTGTCTGGTAGCACTCTTGTCCTGTATTTAGACTTAGAATTTGTTCAAAAATAGTAATTCTAGAAGAACCTAACGAATATTTCCCTGCTTGGTTCACGAAAAAAGGCTGACTATCGTAAGATAATCAGCCTTCCACCAAAAGGTGTTCAAGGTGGTATGTGTGTACATGTGTTTGGGCATTTAGCCTTTTAAAGACCCAATGTTTTATTTTACTTTAGTTCGAAATTTCCTTTTCCGGCTAAAAAGCCTTTATTGTATACCTCTACCTGGTATTCTCCTTGTTGAAATTCCGTGTTTGGCTCCCATAGCATACAAGCTTGAGTTTCTTCGTTGGTATAATCAATCTCTTTTACTTTTGTATAGCGAATTTCTTCGTTAGTCATGTTAGAGGTAAGGATGCCTGACCCCAAGTCTTCTACTGCTAAAGTTTCGCCGGTTGGGTTGATAATCCTTACGTAGAATTTCTCAAGACCACCTTCGACTACTGCGTTGTCCGTAGCATCAAAGCATACTCTGATTCTGTCTACCGCGCTAGCTCTGTTCTTACCCTTTACTTTTCCGCTTTTACGGATTTTAAACCCTTCTCCTTTCACAGACATTACTTTTACGACTGAAGCGATATTTACTTTATCACTCAAAGAAGCGTTTTCTGTTTCCAGTGATTCCTTCTGGCTTACCAATGCAGCTTTTGCGGTCACTAGTTCTTCGTTCATTACTCGAGCCGTAGCGACTTCCCCTTCGAGGCTAACTTTAACAGCATTTAGCTCTCCATTTTCCTGGACCAGGATTTCGTTGTCTGCTTTAAGCTTGTTATTTTCAGACATATATCCATCCATCTGAACCCGTAGATTGGTCATTTCTTCTCTTGCTTTCGCCAAATCATTCTTGGTAGATTTTCCCTGACGGATATAACGGGCAATTTTATCTTTTTGCTCTTTTAGTTCTATTTTTTGCTGGTCGATCAATGCGTTCAATTCTTCGTTGCTACCACGCATTTCTTCCAGTTCAGAAAGAGAAGCGTAATACTGCTTTTCCAGTTCGAGCTTTAATTTTTCCGCTTCATCAATCTTTACCTCCTGTTGGGAAATCGTTTGATTGTTATTGACGTTTTGAAACATCAAAAAAGCACAAATACCTAATAAAGCGACAATAGCTACTGCACCGATGGCAGTTAAACGTTGTTTTGAATCTTTTGAAAAACTCATATTTGAATAATTTTTTTGATTTAAAAAATCCTGACGTTATCTGGTTTTCTCAGGTTTGTTATTAAAAATCTGTTTAGAATATTTCGTTATTGCAAATGTACGATGATAAAGCGTTTCGAAGCAAATTTTGTTGTCCTAAACCCTTGATTTTCAGTGAAATTGGGTGTTAATACGGTTTTTAGAAAATAGCTTTTAATGGAAAACCCCTAGTGCGTCGGGATCAAAGTAGATGATACCTTAGGCGAGACTATTTTGGGATCAAACGATGCACGAAGAAGAAGGATAGCCGTAGCTACCCGACTGATGAGTAAAGAAGTATGATCTCAAAATAGGCCGTATAAGGTGTTAGGTATTTAGTTTCCGACGCACTAGTGACTTACCGCCGGAAGTGAGTTCGCTTACGCTGATCGTGGTGCCGGCAGATCTGGAAGGTTTGTTTGAGAATGGGAAGTGGTACTTGATGGCAATTGATGGTTTGGTGGATGTGCAGATTGGTTGTAAAATAAAAAACAAAGCAACCATATAACAAAAGAATCGTTGTAATGTAGAACCGAGTCCACTAGTGCCCCAGGATCTAAATCAAATACCATGAACCATTTCCAATATAGCTGCCTTTCTTGTCTGAAACCACTCAAATCCAGTCAGGATGCTTGTGACGAATGTAATTACATTAACATTGAAACCGAAAACCTGGACGAACGCCTGTTTTTGCTTTATTTCAAATATCTGGAGGATAAAAATTTATACATCGGAAGTATTCGAAGGGATAAACTGGCGGGCGGATCCGATTTTGATTTTGATGCCTCGTTGCAATTTCTGGACGATCCCGAAACAACGGGATCCCTGCTTGCGCATTATATTTCAAAAAAATATCCTGATCTATTCAAAGAAAAATCTTTCTCTGGTATAGGTTTTCACGCAACCACTAAAACCCTGGACGAAAAGAATATCGAAACGGTCAAAAAAAATCTACTCGATCCGATTACCCAAAAAATAAAGGACACTTATCTGTCACTGGATTTTCTGGATGAAGAAATAAAGATCCTCCGGTCGTTTTTATTTTTACCAGTACTCTACGATGTTACCAGTGAAATGCTAAAACTGACTTACACCTTTCATCATATTTCGAATGCCGAATTTAGAGTACGCGTCAAGAACCATAAAAAAACCGATGGCCTGGAAATAAAAGGCCTGAATCAGAAAACCTTACGTCTGGAAAAACTGATGGTGATCAAGGAAAAAGGATTCTCTCTTCCAGTTCGTTCCCTAGCGGGTTTTATCTATGATCTGGAAACAGCGATGGGCCACATAGACAAGTGCGAGCTTTTGAAAAGTCAACTACCCAAAGGCAATGGGTCAAGCTGGATCAAGCTGTACGAAAATGCTGAATACAATGAAAAACTGACGCAGCTCCTTTCGTATAAAACTCATTTCCCGTATCTGAACAGAGACCACACCAAAAATTTTAGAAATGAACTTAACTTGCAAGACATTGCCGAGACGATGCGTACCTGCGCCGGAAAATCCGCCGAGCTTGATCTTTGGATTTATCTGGCGTGTGCCGAAGTCGGGATTAATCCAAACGTGGAATTTGACGAGGCGGATGCGGATAAATTATCTTCTGACTACGGCATTTCCTTGTCTCTTGCGCTGGACGGAAATCTTGATAAAAAACAGCAAGAGATGGTGAGCACTTCCGAAGCATACCAAAACCTGAACTGGCTGGTGGGTAAAGATGCGGCAACTGTTCTAAATCTGCCTATTCTTTCAAGTAAAAGACTGAATGTCTACCAGTTAGAAGTTTTTAAACACCAGCTGCACAGTTTGACTTTGGCGCACAGAAAGTTTGCGTTCCTGGAACTTTCGGAAGAGACTCAGGCCGATATGTTCCGGCATTTTATCGGTGAGGATCATCCGAACAAACGCCTTTTTGAGCGGTACGAAACTGCATCGAAAGGGATAATCAACGCAGCCTTTCGGTTGTTGTTTGTGGTTTCCGGAGATGATTTTTTATATGATCAAATACTCCCGCGTTTAAAAGAACCTTTGGTGAGAAAAATGGAGCACGAAAATATTTTACGTTTGCTATGGCAGCGAAAAGAAGTAAAGCTGACCGATACGCTTTTAAAAACCATCAACGTGCGAGGCGAGGGAGCGCTATCCCATTTTATCGCCGGCGGCCCCAAAAATGCGGATAAAATTCCCGAAGGAGGGAAGCTACAAATTTTGGGAGAGGCTTTTGAGTTTCTGGTAGCGCAAGGTAAAAATGGTGCGTTGGACATCCGGCCGATCAATCGACTTTGTACGATCATCAGCAACTACCAGGAAAAATATCCTTCCGCTTACTTTACGATGCTCTACGAAACGGCGGTTACCAACTTTATGGATTTGCCACGTTTTAACCCAAGATAGCGGCGTTTATATCTTTTCGGCCTCAGGAAGTAAAATCAGTGTACAAGCATCTTCTTTGGATAACCATACAAGTTTTTTAAATGTTTGATTTTTATAAGGGGGTACCCGACAAGATTGCCAGACAGTTTAAACGGTTGCCAAATTTGAAAAGTCTATATCTGCATATTAGCGATGAAATGAAGGAGCAGTTGCGGCCGTTTTGGCGGAGGGGTGTCGGTTGAGGAAGGTTTGAATAGGTATTCATTTATTAATCTGCTCGTCAAATAATAATGTGATCCCGCTGGGATCATTACGAAAGTATCCGTAAATACTGCAAAAGAAATACGACGTAATCTTGAAACACTTTAAAGTGAAAAGCGAAGCATTTTTTACTATAATAAAAAACGTTATACCAAAAAAGAACAATGACCACAAAAAATATCACCCTGTATTTTAAAGACGCCAAAAGCGATAAGATCTATAAGGCTTCGTTGGAAAAAAAAGGCAAACTTTTTATTGTCAACTTTGCGTATGGCAAACGGGATGGAAATCTGAAAGAAGGTACCAAAACGCCGAAGCCAGTTTCCTACGAAAAAGCGGAAGTTATTTATAACAAGCTGATCAAATCAAAAACGGATAAAGGATACGTGCCGGAAGGTGGGGCCAAGAAAAAAAGTGGTGCGAAGAAGATAAAAGAAGTTGAACAGGATTTGACCAACTTCAATAAGTTGAAAAAATTACTGAAGCCTTTTGAAAAAGATTTGGAAATACCGGATGGCGGAAAATTAAAAGATGTAGTACCGACGTATGATTCGAAAAGTCCGTACACCGCAGATTGCCAACGGGTGATGCAGCTTGGATTGGAGGGTCCTGATTTGAATAATTTATTCGGTTGGAATTATACCAAAGATATGTTTCTGTTTGAACACCGGGAATTCGTGACCGATGATTTTATTGGCTGGCATTGGCTGGAAGATATCGAATATGAAGATATCGTATTTTTAAATGACTCCCTATATTACATTGGAGATTTTCCTAATGGCGATGGCTTTTTTCAAATAAGTAAAGGAATTCATAAGGGCAAGTTAGCTTTTATAGATCATGAAACGGCAAGCTACATTGGAGAGACCATTGAAAAAATAGATAAAAGTGGTTCGGTTGATGAAATCCTGGCAGCCTGTACCTTTCTAAATATTATCGAGGAATTTGACAATCTGGAAGACTTCTTTATTCAAAGAATCAAGCGTATTAAAAAGAAGGCCAAGATTGATGCTAAAAAGATAAAGGCACTTTTAAAAAAATCTACGGCCCTCGATTTGTCCGACAAAAAATTAACGGAGATGCCACCGGACATTTTTGATTTTCCGGAAATTACGGAGTTGAACTTTTTTGATAATGAAATTAAAGAGATTCCATCGGATATAGAGAAGTTGGTTAATCTTAAAGTTTTAAATCTTGGCAAGAACGAGCTGGAAACTATAGATGATAATATAATCAAACTCAGCAAATTAAAAAGCCTGAATTTATCTAACAATCAATTTACTGAAATTCCTGCAGTAATTTTTAACATCACCCAACTCGAAGAACTCAATCTATCCGAGACCTGTAAAAGAATTTTCAACGCAAAAGAAAATTTTATATTAATGCCGCCAACAGTTACCAATTTAAAAAATCTAAAATCATTCAAATTAAGTGGGTTACGATATACCATTTCGGACTATCCTGAATTTAAACATTTGGAAGGGGACCCCATCGATTTAGATCCATTGAAGGCTGCTTACGCTGCCTACTTACAGAAGAATAGAGGGGCGCTGGAATACATCTTTAATCACGGTGATAAAAAGATGATAAAAAAAGTTCTAGACAGTAAATATAATTCCAAGACCAAAGAAATGAATTTGAGGTATCACAGAATATCCTCTATACCAAAAGAATTAGCGGACTATGATATCAAGATATTAAACCTTAGCAATTGTCATATTGGTCAATCCGAATACGTTGATCCAAAAAAACCGGCCGAATTAAAAAAGAAAAAACAAAGTGATCTCAAAAAAACGGCGGTTTTAAATAAATTGACCAATCTGGAAGAACTACTAATTGATGGTAATAATTTTCATGAAATACCGAGTTTAACCAAACTAAAAAAACTAAGAATACTAGACCTAAGTAGTAATGATTTGATAGATTTTAAGATGCCGAGTTTACCGCTCCTGGAAGAACTGGATCTAGAATTTAATAGTCTTGCAGAATTTCCGGATGTAAAAAAACTCAAAAACTTAAAAAAACTGACCGCAAAAAGTACCAGTCTTATACGATTTGCCATTGCACCACTCCCAAAACTGGAAGAACTTAATATTGCATCAAACCAATTAATTGAGTTTCCTAACAATATTTTTACTTTAAAAAAATTAAAACGTCTCAATATGTATTGGGCGTTTGACGGTGATGACTTTAAACCAAAAATAGAAGATTTTGAGAACCTGTCTAATTTAACGAACTTAACTGTTTTTAAACAAGATTTATTTAAAGAAAAATCAAAGCAATATAAGATGCTGGTGAAATTTTTACCAGCTAATTGTGAAATAAAATCCTAAACAAATATGAAACCACAAAACACCACCCTATCCTACGAAGATGCCAAAAGCGATAAAGTCTATAACGCTTCTCTGGAAAAATCCGGCAAACTTTTTATCGTAAATTTTGCCTACGGAAAACGCGGCGGAAATTTAAAGGAAGGCACCAAAACGCCCACTCCGGTAACGTACGAAAAGGCGTTGGCGATTTACGAAAAACTGGTTAAGTCTAAAACGGATAAAGGCTATCAGACAACCACCAACGCAGCGTCCGTCAAGGTAACTCCCGAAAAATCAGTGAAGAAATCTGCGAAAAAAACGGCAAAGAAAACGGCGAAAAAGACCGTAAAGAAATCCGTGGTAAAAGCAGATGAAAAAGCCCGTGATACGGATACCCTGTTTAAAAAACTGGAAGCGTTAATAAAATCACAAAAGAGTCCGGTGACACTTTTGAATTCGCTTAATGAAACCGAACGGAATAACTTAAGACCAACGGTCATTGAATTATTAAAGAAGAAAAATTCTAACTTAAGAAAATTAAGTTTAGTTGATAAACAAATATTCTACTCCTTCGTGGAAGAGTTCCACAAAGAGCTGCTTGCTGATTCCTGGTTTCTAGGCCGACTAGCCGAGTTCGACGTCATAAAAGATTTGATCGACCATTACCGACCTGCGTGGTTAGAAAAGCATATGCGGGTTTGCTACCTGGATAAAATGTATTATTTTAAAAAGGGCTATATGAAAACACCTTTTCAATTAACCGAGAGCGCCAGGTATAAAATGGAATATTTTATCAATCAAGGTTATTCATGTAAAGACGAAAAAGATCCTTGTATCTTTTTGTATAAATATAAAGAAAGTCTGGAAGAACATATTTGGTTGTTGTTTTCCAGACCATCCGAAATACATCGGTCGGGGAAAACCTGGATTGATTTATTTCAAAAATTAATTGACAACAAAAAGATTACCCGAAAAAAATTAATGGGTACCATCCAGAATTTCAAGCATACGGATATCAAGGGTAAAGGACTTTATGGCAATCAGTACGAGGTCGCCAATTGGGTCTATCAATTATTGAAAGCGTTGAAACCTACTACTGCCGAATTACTTGTCATGCAAGATACGCTGATTGAAAATCTGAGTTTAAAAAAAGCGGCTACCGTCCGAAAATTCAGTATTGATTTTTTAGAAGAAATTGTATCGACCAAAGGATTTGACGTAGCCAGTTGCGTTCAGGAAATAGCGGCCAATATGGAATCCATCAATATTCCGCTTTCCAGAAAACTTATCAAGTTGTCTTCCGTCATTCTTAAGCAATTTCCAAAACAGAAAGAGGCACTGGCAGCAGCCCTTGCAAACGGCAACAAGAACGCCAATAAAAAAGTACGGGATGCGGTCGCTACCTTTTTTGAAAACGAATTGCAGCAGGAAGTTACCACCGTCAAACAAAAACCAAAGGTAAAACTCAAAGGCAGTCTTTCGGACGAACAAATCGAAAAAGTATCCAGCTTGTTATTGAGTATTGATGACGCCAGTACCAAAGTAGCTCTGAGCATTTTAGAGAATCAGCCTTTCCCCGTAGAGCTGATGACCGAGATCTTTTTGCTTTATCACACGACGCCGGATGACGAGATCAAAAAAATAGCCGAGGGATTAATTAAAGAACATGGATCAAAAGACTTGCAAAAAAGAAGGCATAGTTTTAAATCGTTAGGTACGCCCGCAGAACTGGAAAGTGCCAACGAAAACACGATCAAGAAAAATATCAAAAAGCTGGTGACCGGTAATGAACTGGATGGCGTAAAACTGGCCAAAGCACTTTATAAAAAATACGGCGTTGGCGCTAATTACTTACTTTACGAAACCTACGAAGCGGATCAGAAAGAGATGCTACAAACTTTTATCAAAGGGACCGTTTTGAAATTAAACGGTTTGGCACTCCCTACCTTTCCGGGTGTAATGTACGAGTTTCCCGAGCTGACGGAGATCGATCTTTCGGATAATAATATCAAATCAATTCCAGCTAAAATAAAAACGTTTAAGAATTTGAAGGTATTGAATTTAGCTAAAAACGGAATTGAAAATATTCATAAAAACATCACGCAACTGGATCAGCTAGAAGAATTCTACATCAACAAAAATCATTATTACCATCCTTTGCCGGAATTCTTTTTCGACCTCGTATCCTTAAATAAACTCGATATTTCGGGGACAAGTATCAAGGATAATCTTTCAGCTCAAGGTTTTGATAAATTGACCAATTTGGTAGAATTTAGAATGAAAAACGAAAGTAGAACTTACGAACCTATCTATGGTGATTTTCCAAACATAACGACAAAAGTAACGGGTAATCCGCTGGACATGAATCCACTGGCACTGGCAAAATCGGCCTTTAAACTAGGTGACAAGAGTGTCAATGGCTTTTTGATGGATAATGGAGGTGCTGAAGATCGGCTATCGGTTTTGAAAAGTCTCTACGACCAAAAAACCAAAACCATAAATCTGGAGAATTTGGAAGCCAAAGGAACACCCGAAGAGATCAAGGAATTTGAAATCAAGCATCTTCTGGCTAAGAAATCCTATACCGGATTAAGAATGCTGGAGGCTTTTCCAAAACATTTTGCCAAGCTGGAAACGCTTGATTTAACGGACGTTGAAAGGAAAAAATCTCCGGATTTCTCTTTATATAAAAATTTAAATACACTGATTCTCAAAGATTGCGATTTGGTAGAACTCGTAAACTTGAAAAGTTTGAAAAATCTGGAAGAACTTAGTCTTTACAGCAATGATCTCGCAAAATTTCCCGAAGAAATATTTGAGTTTTCAAATCTTAAGAAGCTTGAGCTATTTTTATGCACTCATTACGAGGTGAAACCTACGCTGAAGACCTACGATGGATTGAAAAATTTAAAAAAACTGGTTTACCTCTCCATATCTAACGATGCCGTAAGCGAAGAAGAGATACAGGAATTATTGCCGAAAAAGTGTACGTTGAGTAAATATTGATTTTACCGATAATGCTTTATAGCCACGAAGTCACAAAGAAGAAAAAGAAGAAGGGCCACAAAGGCGCTAAGAAGCAAAAGAAAGAAAGAAAGAAAGAAAGAAAGAAAGAAAGAAAGAAAGAAAGAAAGAAAGAAAGAAAGAAAGTATTTTTTCTACGAAAAAACCTTTGTGTCTTTGTGGCAATTTTCTTTCTTTTCCCGTATTTAAAAAATTCATTATCATCTAAAATTATGGAAACTAAAAACATCACGCTATATTTCAAAGATGCGAAAAGCGATAAACAATATAATGCTTCCCTGGAAAAATCCGGCAAATTATTCGTCGTGAATTTCGCCTACGGAAAACGGGGTGGTACTTTAAAAAAAGGTACCAGAACGAAGACACCGGTTGCGTACAAAAAAGCCAAAATCATTTATGACAAATTGGTAAAGTCGAAAACCGATAAAGGATATGCGGCTAATCAAAAGAAGTCAAAACAAATTGTAAAACCTGCAAAAAAAATAAAGGAAGCAGCAGAAAAAGTTGTGAAACCAGCTCAGGCAAAAGAGAAAAGTAATGCTGCAAAAACCATGTTTGACAACTTGATCAAAAACTTTGCGGCAGAAAAAGAAGTAATTGGTTTATTGAAAAAAGTCAAACCTGAGGACAAGGAAGAATTAACAAAGTTAATAGCTGATTACTTTGCAGACAATTACAAATTTGAAGGTAAAAAAGCCAGACTTTTTAGACATATTTCTTTTTTCTTCTTACCACCAGATTTTGACATGTATTATGATGGATCTCATTTTTGTCTAGACCATCGGCCACATGTTGATTTTGATGAGATCTTGCCATTTTTCCTGCCGGACTGGTTTGAGCCATCATTGGTATCCAGAGATAATGCAGGTTATCTGGACTTGATGAAACTGAGCAAAGCAGGTTACATTGACCTGAAAAATTTTGAAAAACGGATTCCAATAAATATCGCAGACGTTCTTTTCAGAGATACTTTCAAACGTAATGAGGAACCGAAGATTGACAATATCTTCCTCCACAAAGAAACTTTGGAAACACATATTTACGAGGCTTTTGCCCATCCACATTACTTTTATTATTATGGGAAAAATATCTGGTTCAAAACTTTTATGGATTTATTGGCGGATAAAAAACTGGATCGAAAAAAACTTATCGACAGCATTTACACCAGTAACTACCTTTATAAAACAAAAGACAAACGAAGCTGGCGTACCTTAAATACCAGAGAAAGTAAAGAAATTGTAAACTGGAACTTTGAATTGTTGGCCGCCATGAAACCGACCAACTCGGAAATGATACCGCGCCAGGATCAACTATTGAAAGGCCTAACATCCCCTTTTACCATAGTCAAACAATGGCATATCGAAATGCTCGGCAACTTAATGTCCGAGAAAAATATTGACTACAAAAAATTTATTAAAATAACAAAATCATTACTTTCGGAAGCAACCGGAAAGGAAGTGACAAAAATTCTAAAAGCGTACGCACAACTACTCGAACATCACCCTTCCGCCAAAAAAGCAGTTTTAGAAGCTGCCAAAGAAGGCTTGAAAAATAGTGCTGGCGTCCAAAAAAATATAAAAGCTTTCTTTGCCAAACACAGCGATATTTCCGAAAAAGAACTCAAAGCAACGCAAGCTGAACAGCAAAAACCCAGGGAATTAACGAAAGCCGATCTTGGTGGACTTAGCCAGGAAACGATCGAAAAAGTATCGAGATTGTTACTGAGTACGGATGATAAAAACACCAAAGTCGCAATGGCTATCCTGGAAAACCAAGCCTTTCCAAAGGTATTGTTGACAGAAATTTTTAGTCTCTACAAAATGACGCTTGACGAAGAATTAAACAACAAAGCATACGATATTTTGACAAAACATGGTTCAAAAAATTTACAGGAATCAATGAACAGAGAATTTTATCTGGGATTTGATGCAACCGAAAAAACCATTATGAGAAATATCAAAACGTACGTAGAGGGTAATGAACTGGATGGGATAAAACTGGCACAAGCTTTATACAGCAAGTATGGTAGAGGCGTAGCATATTTGTTATCAGAAGCACCAAAAGAACGACAAGTTGAGATTTTTAGTACGTTTATCAGCGGTAACAAATTAAAACTGAATGGAAAAGCATTAACCAAAATACCGCCCGCCATTTTTGAATTTCCAGAGTTGACAGAGATTGATCTTTCCGATAATAAACTGGGTTCTTTACCTGCCAAAATCGGTCTGTTTAAAAATTTAAAAGTACTCAGGTTGAGCAAAAATTCTTTAAAAACAATCAACAAAAATATTGCAAAATTATCAAAGCTGGAGGAACTCTATTTGAACGATAACAATCTACAAGCGGGTGTTCCACCTGAAATCTTTGAGCTGACGGAACTCCGAAAACTGGACTTGACAGATTCTCAAAATCATACGGAATCGCATGTCCTGCCGAAAAATATAATTAACTTAAAAAAATTAACCGAATTCAAACTGGATGACCAGGGTCTGCGTCGGGACCACGATTCCTATTCCAATTATCCGCAAATAAAAGAAGTGAAAGGAAATCCAATCGATATGAATCCTTTAGCCGTAGCAGAAGCGGCTTTTGATCAGGGAGATATTTCGCCGACCTCTTATATTCTCAAACACGGAGATGATCGATTAATCCATAAAGTGCTGGATTTTTTCTTTGATAAATCGACCAAGACCTTTGACTTTAAAAATTTGTACATCAAATTTATTCCGGATCAAATTGAGAAATATAACGGGACAATTATTAATAGAATGCGTAGACGTTGACCGCCGTGTCCTCACAACAGCTAACCAAAAGTCGAGCGCTGGTTAGACGTCCTCGTCTAGATACAAGAGCGTGAGCACATTCAACAACTGTAGCCTGCCTCATGTTTGTGACCAGTGAAATTCGCAGTTGCTAAAATCTTTATTTTGCAGATCCTCTCTATCAATCAATACCATGACCACTCCGGAATCATTAAAACCTTTTTCCCCTATTTGCAACAGGACCACCTTATCCGAAAAAAAAGTAATTGACCTGTTTTTGGTAAACGGGATTCTTGGTCAAATGGAGCAATTGCGGCCAGGTCCAGTTGAGCGGCAAAGGTCATTCCCTTTGGGCAAGTTACGCCTTTTGGCAAATCAGCAATTGGTCCACCGTATCTTGATTGGCCGAGTGGAATTTCCATTTCGGTATGTTTGATATAAGTTCCGTCGTCGAAACCGCTAATATCCACCGACGCCGGGTAATAGCGATTTTTGGGTGGGGTAAAAACGATGGTTTTAAATTCTTTCATTTTTCATATTCATGCTTTTCTATTTTTATTTTCGTTTTTCTTCCGCTCTTTTTTTTCTTTCTTTTTTCTCTTTTTTTCTTTTTTCAATAATTTTTCCCTTTCCAGATTTTCGCGCATTTCTCTATCCCACGGTTTTTCTCTTGGTGGCGCGTTGCGTTCCTCGATTACTTTTTCGCGTTGTTTTTTCGTCGCTGGTCTAAAATAAAAACTCAGCCTTCCGAAGATCATAGAATACGCGGCACCCAATAAAATCAAGAACCCAAAAGCGATGTGAGGATATTGTTCAATGATAGATTTTAAACCGATCTGATCCAAAAATTCCCACATTTTTTTTCCAACATCATAGTCGGAAATATTCCAGTCTCTATAATTGCAATACGCCGAAAAGGCAAACACACCAGCCACCAGCAACATAAATCTGAATTTCTTTTTTTGGTGTGGATTATAATACTGAGAAATCGTACTCGTATAGGCATCCTGATAAATCATTATACCGATCAGTAAGCCTATCATATAATATCCGAAAGTAAGCCTGACAAATGAAATCCAGCATGCTAATCCCAGTAACGCAAGAATCGCTATTCCGGCGTTGATCATTAACTTTTCCCTGAATACCTTTTGGTAGGAATCGTATTCGTCCTGGGTGAGCTTCTCCGTTTGTACTTTGTGTTCTGGCAAATATAGCCATCCTTCTTCCCTGGATTCGAATTGTGCCTTAAATCTTTTCAGTACTGATTTTACAAAAAAAGGAAATAGATAGAATTTGATCATGGCTGGTTTTAAAAAGGATACAGTTCAAGATATGGGGATATAAAAGTTACCACTTTTTCTTATTAGAAATTCACGAATGACGACTGCCATTTGTTTGACGACAAACTGCCATCTCATGACAACCAAAAACCGAGCGCTAGTGCCTCATCCCGTAAGTAAATAACAAGCATAGATTGGTATGGATTTACGGGATGAGGCACTAGTTTACTCTTCCAAGAGTAGATACAAAAAGGTTAAAAGACAACAATTCCTAAAGCCCGTTTTCCAAAACCTCCTGTAACTTTTCGGTGCGGCTTTTCACATCGTCGATGTTCGAAGTCGGCTTATGATCCAGCGTCAAGGTTTTTTTCTCAAAACTGCTCCATTCCCTCGGACTAAAATTACCCGCTTTATTCTTTATGACAATTGTATCAAGGCTATCGGAAACCGCCTCTTTGCCCATATCGTCGGAACAAATATTCTTCAAAGCGGCAATGACCGGCTCAAAATATATTTTCGACCAGGAATCTTCGTACAAATGGCTCATACCATCTTCGGCGAGACTGTCCCAGTCGACCTCAATGGCCAACGTTTTTCCAGCTGCCGTATTAATTTTCTTTTCCAGTTTTTTGAAGGTACCTTCCTGAAAGGACTTTACCACTCTTCTTTCTGCTAAACCCATGATTTTTATTTTAAGTTATAACTTGATTATTCATTTTTTGCAACGTGCTATTCTATAGATTGTTTGGATTTTTTGGAATTGGTTTTGTAAACTTGCTGTAAGTATTCAATAATTTTTATAATTGTCACAGACGCAAAGATATCAAATGTTCTGCTCGTTCGGTTAGCCGTTCACTCCCGGTTCGTTTGAACATCTCGTCCGGATACAGGTTTTATTATTTTAGTGAAATGAATTTTGCTCCGTACTCAATTCTTCGAGATAATTTATTCCTCTTTCGCCCACAAAATACAATTCGCTAAACCGTGCGCCAGTCGCTGGTGTACCATATCCAACGCATAACTATTTTCGTCGATCTTGCCCTGCGCAATACTTTCCAGGTTTTCGGCTACCTGTTTAAATTGGCCGATCGCTTTTTTGGGTGGATTTTCTTGTCGCTCAAGTCCCGCGATACTTTCGTACATTAGCTTAGCCGCACCTAAAATCACTTCTTTTTGGGTGGGTAGTACCGGCCTAAAATTACGATTTTCGGGATCACGGGGTAAATCCCAAAGCTTCCGTTCCTGGGTTAGATATATATTTCGGACCTGGATTATCTTGTCCAGTTCGTCCGCAATTAAAAGGAGTTTTGGCCAGGTTTTATCTTTGGATAAATGGGAAAGTTGCGGGATTTTTATGACGTCGTGTTGCTTGTCAATACTCGGCTTATCCGCAAAATCGTTGTAGGCACTTAACACATTTCGATAGGCTTTGTTACCGTAATATTTGTTGGCCAGATAGCCAAGATTCGCACCTTTATAGGCTAAAGTTAACGTACTACCCCCAGCGGTCTTTTGCGATGGTTCGGATTTTTTGGGTGTTGGCTGGCTGGAAAGATTATCTTTTGTAGTAGACTTATTATTTTGTACAACGTCGGTTGTTTTATTATTCGATTTTGCGGAAACTTTATCGTTACCCTTTTCCTGCTGGCAGGAAACCGAGATTAAAAAAAATATAAAAAGTAAAATGTTGTATTTCAATTTTTTTAAAATTATTGGTTAAGACTTTTTAGGAAAAATTCTCGTTTTCAACCAAAGAAGTTGTTTAAGAATAAAGCACAATGGTTGCGGCAGTAATCATCATCAATAGTATGTAAATTTACCTCGCTTTTTTTTGAATAGTGGTTCCTTTTTCATAAACAACAATATAGTTCCAAGTATAAAACTGGGTATAACGGTTGCCAGATACATGAACATTAATTCGTTGTATTCCATTGGTTAGTTTTTTTTTATTTTCCCACCCAAACTCATATATGGATATAGATTTTCAATTATAATATTGATAGCTGATTTAGACGAGCGAGTCTATTTTCCTCCGTTTCCTTTAATTTTTTTAACCGTTTCCTTCTTCAATCCACATCTCCCCACTGTCCTCCGAAATACTGATATCAATACTTTTTCTTCATCGTGCCGAAAATTACTGTAGCTGTAGGAGAAAATCGCTCTTCTGGAAGTTGGACTAAATCTGGAAGACAGATTATCAACTTCGCTTTTTTCCTTACTGGTCAACGCGCTATCTATAGCGTAGAATTCATAATACTGAAAGGAACTCATAGTTGTGGTATTTTTTATCGTGATAACTGATTGAAGGTTTTCACGCTTTAGTATTGGACTTATTCTGTGCACTAATATAAGTAAAACTCATTTAAATAGACATCCCCCAACTGTATCGGCCACAACGAATATGATCGTATCAATTTCAGAACTTGGAATATCATAGAATATATCGAGGTTTGCTGTTTTCCCAAACTCTATCAGTTCGTCTCCATCGATCAACAAATTAAAAATACCATCCATAACAATCATTGAATCCACGGCATTACATCCGTTTGGATCACTTACCGTTACATAATAGGTACCTGCCAGGCCAATAGATTGAGAAGCCTGTCCGTCTTGTAAAGAAGGATTACCTCTCCGTCACTAATTGGGTAAGGTCCAAAGTTCGTCATAACTCCATAGTTACCCGTGTTAAATCCTGGATCGTTCGACGTCCATGAACCGCCCGTATTGGTTCCCCAGCCAAAAACGAAATGTAAAAGATTTTAAAAAATAAAAGTGCTTGTTTACACGTCCCGTGTAGAGACAGCTATTCAAGCAAGAAAAAATAAAATAAGCCTCTGAGAAATCAGGGGCTTGTTTCTTAAAACGGCTATTAATAACCTCATTCTTTCTGCAAATCATATTATAAAAAAAATACTATTCGAAGATTGCTTCTTATATTGGTTTATGCCACATGTATGTTGTGTACTCCCACCTCGTAACTGAGTATTCTAAGGTAACGATTCATTATTCTGATATGAAGTAAAATTTGAAGATGGTATTCTTTATTATGAAGGTAAAGTTTTTGTTCGCCTTACTTTTGAGAAATAGCCTAAATCTGAAAGAACACGCAGCTTGAGAGTGTATGATAATAATAGGTTAATTACTCCTCATCAAACACCCCCATCGCATCATCCAGATCCTTATTCACAATCTTCGCATACACCTCCGTCGTCTTCACCGAAGCATGCCCCAGTAATTTCGATACATGATGAATCTTCATTCCCTTGCTCAAAGCGCGGGTAGCAAACGTATGACGGGAAGTATGGAACGATAAAAACAAAAAGAGATTTGCCTTGGGGTACCAAAATTGAAAATACCGCTGCTATCTATTTTAGTTGAGGATTATAGTTATTTCTGAAGTTGTAGAATAAAAAAAACCTTTCACATTTAAAGAATGTGAAAGGCTTTACTAATTTAATTTGGTTGAACTTTAAAAAAAACTATTGTCTTTCCCAAACGGAAGTGGATATGATCGTGGAAGTAGAGGTTACCCCATTCTGATCACTAGTTATTACTTCATTTTGATTAAACGTCAAAATATCACCATTAATCGTAAATTCAGCAGTCTGTGGTCCATTTGCAGCTGCCAGAGATTGCCCGTTAAATGATAACTCAAAAAGAGATCCGTTAATCGTAATTACAGAACCATCTACGGTATAAGTTCCCGCTCCGCTTACATCGCTAACGGGGTTTAAACCTGAACTAACTACTGCGCCATCTACACTCGTATTAACGTCATAAGTATAACTGCCACTGGTGGTAAAACTGGAACCGGTAAAGACCAGGTCATAATCAATTGCTGTAGTGTTTCCGGTGGATTGAGAAGAAAATTCATTCCCGTTGGTAGTGGAGGTAGTTGTTACATCAAACTCAGATGATAACGCCGTCCAGCTTCCATCCAGCTCACTCATTTCATCATCGTCTCCACATGAAAAGATAGACAAAGAAAATAAAATTATAAAAAGTAGTTGAAATGTTTTTTTCATTAGTGTGAATTTAAAAATTTTGTTAAATTATTCAAAATAGATGAACCTCGGTTTTCAACGAAGCAAATAATTAATGCAAAAAAATTAGAAATTTTACCAGGATGATTCAGGTTCAGGCCGCGAAACTACTACCTTTTTATAGAACAGACAAGAAAAATTTGGTTTATTATATTACTAATTAAGATAATATTTTATCTTCTTCCAACTCTCTGCCTTTTTTTTTGTTTATTTGCTACAAAGCATTACAAAAACCAAAACTCAAAAACCCATGACCATCAATCTCCTCTTCCCTCACCAACTCTTTCAAAACCACGAACTCCACAAAAACGGATGTCCGATCTATCTGGTTGAAGAACATCTCTTTTTTCAACAGTATAATTTTCATAAACAAAAGATCGCCTATCATCGTGCTTCCATGCAAGCGCATAAAGCATTTTTACAAAAGAAAAAAATCCAGGTAACCTATATCGAAACAGTGGATTCCCAAAACGATATCCGTAAACTGGTAAAGGCGTTGGCAAAAAAAGGAGTTCAGGAAATACACTTTATAAATCCAACGGATTATTTGTTGGAACGAAGACTTCGTCGAGCCGCAAAAAAATCCAACATCAATTTGGTAGAATATGAAAACAAACTGTTCATAAACACCAGGGAAGATTTAACTACCTTTTTTAAACCCGACAAAAAATCTTTTTTCCAAACGACTTTTTATAAACAGCAAAGAAAAAAACGGGACATTCTTATCGAAGGCGATGATCAACCCATCGGTGGAAAATGGAGCTTCGATGCCGAAAACAGAAAAAAATATCCCAAAGGAAAAACGCCACCGGCCGTTTCTTTCCCCAAAAAAGATAAATACTGGAAAGAAGCAGTTGCTTACGTAAAGGAACATTTTTCCGATAATCTCGGATCGTTAAATGACGAACCGCTGTATCCGTACACCCGCGCGGCGACCGAAAAATGGCTCCAACAGTTTTTTGAATTTCGTTTTCATCAGTTTGGAGATTACGAAGATGCGATTGTTATGGAAGCGTCGATTTTACATCACAGTGTACTTACGCCGATGCTCAATGTCGGAATTATTTCGCCAGTCGAAGTGGTCAATCGCGCGCTGGAGTACGCCGAAAAAAATCAGGTGCCTATCAATTCGGTGGAAGGATTCGTTCGCCAAATTATTGGCTGGCGGGAGTTTATTCGTGGAATGTACGAAGCCAAAGGGACCGAATCCCGAACCCGCAATTTTTGGGGATTTGAACGAAAAATTCCGAAAAGTTTTTA
>ENA-ORXT01003145-ORXT01003145.1-marine-metagenome-genome-assembly--contig:-NODE-3145-length-18591-cov-9.404559_pt1 | contig 18591 bp, 31 predicted proteins | sample MGYA00237868_ERZ511482 | MGnify/ENA metagenome assembly ERZ511482 | reverse complement strand
GGCGGCGACGCGGTGGATGGGGAGGGGGGGGTATGTGGGGCCACAGAGGGGGAGGGGGGGGGAAGAAGCCGTCGATGGCACGGGGGGGCGGGGGGCGGGGTGGAGCGAGAAAACAGCAGGGGCGCCACGCCGCCGCCGCCGCCGCCGCCGCCGCCACCGCCGCGGCCGCGGGCGACACTCACTGCCGTGTGCGGGCGCGCGTCGTGCGCACGGTCGTCCACTGCTCACCGCTGCGTCGGCGGCAGGTGCGGCGGCAACACCGCCAGCGGCGGTGGCCGCCACCCTCACCCGCCGCGCGCGGATGTTGCGGGAACGGACGCAACCACGAAGACCGCAGCGCATTCAGCGCCAACACGACCCCCTGTTCGAAAACTCAAAAGCGACGTCTCCCACAGGGCCCACAGAGCCCGATTCTGGCCAACTACCGCGGAATAGCGAGATCATGGCCGTTCGTGGCCGCGTCCACCTGCACCCATGACCCCGTAAACTTCGCACCTGCCCTCACGTACCTTTTTAACCACGATTCTGCTTCCTCGGACCGTACGGGTGATGAAGGCGTCGCCACCTCTAGCAACTTCACAGAAAGATGCGGACAGCCCCGGCGCATTTTCCCATCGTCGAGAAAGCGCCGGGGGACGTCCTTTAACGGCCTAGGGAGCCCAACGGACCGCCAAAACCGTTTTGTTAAGTACTCCCGCAATGTGCACAAGAAAAAAGGACTTCTTTTTCGACGTGTGGGTGTGGGAAAGCACCCTGGGCTTAGATCCAGGGAATTAGCCTGGACTTTCGTCTCGGGTGTTTTCCACACCCACACGTCGGGAAAAAATGTCCTGTTTTTCTAGTGCACGTTGCGGAAGTACTTAAAAACCGTTTTGGGCGCTCCGTTTGGCTCCCTACGCCGTTGCAGGACGTCCCCCGGCGCTTTCTTGACTGTGGGAGCATGCAACGGAGCTGCCCGCAGGTTTCTGTCCAGTTGCTACAGGTGCCAACGTTTTCATCACCCGTATGGTCGGCGCAAGCATGATCGTGATTAAAAAGGTTCGTGAGGGCAGGTGCGGCGTTTACGGGGTCGTTGGCGCAGGTGGACGTGGCCACGAACGGCCATGATGTCGCAATTCCGCGGTAGTTGGCCAGAGTCGGGCTCTGGGGGCCCTGTCGGAGATATCGATTTTGTCTTCTCAAATGAGTGGTTGTGTGGGCGCTAAGGGCGAGGCGGTCTTCGTGGTCGCTCCCGCTCCCGCAACACCCGCGTGAGGCGAATGGGGGCGATGGCGACCACCGCTGGCGGTGTTTTTACCGCGCCTGCCGCCAACGCGGTCGTGGGCGGTGGAAGACCTCGCGCACGACGCACACCCGCAAGCCGCAGCGAGCGGCGGCCGCAGCCGCGGCGGTGGCGGCCGCGGTGGCGACCACAGTGGCGACCGCGGCGGCGGCGGCGGCTGCAGTGACTTCTGTGGCGGCGGCGCGAACGCGCCGTCTATTTGGCGCCACGTACAGCTACCGCCGTCGGATACACAGCCGCCGCTGCCGTAGGGGCGACGCAGCCGTCGCCGCCCGTGGCGTGGCGGCCGCGGAGGCGGTCTGGCGCCAGGGGCAGCGCGCCCCCCCGACGGGTGGGCGGCGCCCGAGACGCTGCGCCCCGCCGCCGGTGCCGCCATCGCCGTCGCCGCGGCCTCCACCGGCGTGCCCATGAGGGCGGTAGCCGCAGCCACGGCCGGGTCACCATCCCGCCGCTGCGACTTCTGCAGTCCTGGGCGACCGCCGCGGCGGCGGCCGTCCAACGGGCGCCGGCACCGCCGCCCGCGTTGGGGTGCCATCGAGCCGCCCATGGCGGCAGCGCTGCTGACCTTGGCCGCCCCGCCCGACGGCGTGGCGTGTGGCTGGGGTGAAGGCACACCGGACCCGGCCCCCTGCCGCCGGTGGTCCTCGCCCCCGCTGGCGGGCGCCCGCCGTCGACGCTGCGCATGTACTCACTTGGGGGGAAGTCTATGTTGGCCTCCCCGATGACCGCCGGCGCCGTGGCGTCGGCACCTCCCCTATCTGCGTGGCAGCGGCGGCAGACACGCGTCAGCAGCCTCGCCAGACGATGAGGGGGGGGCTACCGGTCGGGCGCAGCCCGAGCTGCCCACCCCACGGAGGCGCCGCGTATGTGCGCGCGGGCGCAGCAGCAGTGGCGCGCCGCCGCCGCCGCGCACGCGCGGTTGAGACGTCTTTGCGTCCGAGAGGCGTTGCCCTCTTGTCAGAGCAAGCCCTCAGACGATGCTCGTGACGCGCTGGTCTGTCTTTCTTCGTGTGAAAACGGATTTTTCGATTCGCAAGTCCAGGGTGTTTTCACGCACGCGCTTGTAGTTTTTCATGTACTGTTTTGGTTGTTCTTTCCGTGTCCCTCAGGGCGTCCACGGGCAGGCGCTTGCGCCCGAGTCGTCCGCCCTGGAGCTCACCGCCCCCCCACCCAAGCGACGCCGTGCTTGCGGCAGTCCCAAGTCGCGCTCGGCTCGCCGACAGCCTCAAACCTCCCAGCCCTCCGGCTCCAGACCTACGTCCGCATCCGCAGCCGCTATAACAAAGCCCACCCGCCCCCCGGGGGAGGCGCCAACGCACTCCTTCTGCTTTTCCTCGTGCGTCAGACATGCCTGCCGCTATGGACTTCTCCAAATTCTAAGGTGTGGTCAGTTTGTGACAGCAATTGCGGGTGCCGTGTAGTCAGATAGAGGCATTCTTTGCACGCCCACTTATCACCCCCGTCGCCATGTCTCCTTTTCCGACGTCCGGGCGAGCTACGGCCTCCACCTTGAGCGCGCTATGCGCATGTCTTCCGATGCCTTCTGCGACCTGGTTGACCGCTTGCGGCCGCGTCGTCCTCGCCGCGGTGTGCCGCCTGAGGTGCGGACCGCCATTGTGCTCCGCTACTTAGGTGGCGGGAGATACCTGAACATTTGTACTACTTTGGGAGTGCACACCTGTACTGTCTATCGTGCTCTTTGGGATATCGTAGATGCCGTACACTCGAGATCCTTTTCGGACCGTGACTTCCAGTTCAGCAGCTCCCCGCGTCGGCTGGCGTACGCTTCGGGGTTCCAAAGCCGTCGAAACTCCCCTTTTGGCTACGTCTGTGGGGCACTAAGAGAAACTGCGGTCGAGCAGGAGCAACCTCTCGCGACGGAGGTACCATGTGCTGCAGGCTACTGTTCAAGGAAGGGCTTCTATGTACCCGGTTGCAAGACGGAACAACGAGCGGCAGGGGGGGTGCGTTCTGAATCGGTAGTGGGGTGGGTGAACTGCACTCGGTTGGGGAGATGGGCGGTGACCGGGGCGCTCCGAGAGGGTCCTTCGATGTCCCTCGTCGGGTGGTGCAAGATTGGACGAAGCAACTCGACTTAAAGTCTCGAATGTGATGGACCAGGCATCAATCTATTCCTGAAATGTACGCGGCGTTATACAGCTATGACATACGCGAGCTGCTCACGTATTTCATAACGTTTTAACGCCCGCATAACGGGATTGACCAATGAGAGCGGCGTTATGTTTATACCGAGGAGCACAACGCGGAAATGCGAACGGGCCTGATGGGCGTCTGCCTGCCGCGACTACCGCCGCGTTGCGCAGGTCGGGAACAGGAGTGGGGGGCCGGTCAGACCTGTTACTTTGGTCGGTGGGGATCGAGTCACATTTTCTGTGATCTGATTGCTGTTTACTCTTGCGTGTGCTGTTGTCTGGTTGTTTGTTTTCTTTCTTGCGTTCGTCTTTCTAACGGTGCTCATCTGTATACTTCGTTAGGTGTGCGAGTTGGGCGAAAGGGCGAAGCGGGGTGAGCGAGACGTGCGGGAGGGGCAGAGCGGGATGGGAGAGCAGTCAGATGGGAGTATCAGACCCATACGATCGCTTCCCCGCCCCACCAGGTCTCTCTCCCCCGGGAGGCGTGAAGGCGCAATTTTAAACGTACGTGTCACTGCAATGTTCTCTATCCGTGTGGTATAACGTGGCGCCACCGCTGCCCCAGACGACAAAGCTCCCGCGTGCGATGCGTAGTCGTTTTGCCGCGCGGCCACGAATCGCCGCAAGAGGGCACCACGTAACTCCTGGATAAATCCAGGATGATGTCCTGTAGGGTGCCTTCGGGGGCCTCCGGGTGCCTCTGGGTGCCTCCAGAATACCTGCTGCCCAGTGCACCTCGTTGCTGGATCCACCACAAGCCTGGTTCTGACTCATGTTGCTCGTAAATGCTCGATGAAAACGGGCTCCTGCTCGCACGCTGAGAGTGTTTGCTCGTATCCCGCTCAAGACACTCGTTGTGGCCTGGTGGCGACGAAAATAGGGCGTGATTAAGAGCTCTGTGAAGTCCGCTCAAGTTCTCACAAGTGCGACTTGATACACTAAACGGGTGTGGTCCTCAGTACCGGTCTGTGCCGAGTAGGGCAAGAAATACGAAGAAGGACACCATCGTGTGCAGCTCACGAGCAGAGGAAGGTTGCGCCCACTCCGAGGCGGAGGGTGGGAAGAGAGCAGGCAGTTTTCGCAGCCTGACGCCTCTCTACCGGCGATACCCGCTCTGGCCGCCGCCGCAGCCGACACGCTCTGGCGGCCTTTGTCCCTGCGGGAGCAGGCAAGCACCCCTAGAAGAAAAAGAACGTCGCCTCGCAAGCGAGGGTACAGCCCTGGCTCACTTCTTTACTGCAATGCCCAATCCCCCCTCCCCCGCAGAACAGCAGTGGGCAACCGGCACAGAGTCGGCAGAGCGACGCGAACATCGTGCCGCAAGCCTTGCACCCCCCCCCGGGGTGGGAGGCGTCGGAACCCGCTTTCTCCGCACGGGATGTACAGTTCTTTGGCAATTGTCACAGAACTTGGTGGAAAGTGAGTTCACAATACCAAGACCATTCCCTTTCGCCTTTCACGGAGGGACAGTTGCCGCTCCGGTGGCTGGTAATACATACCGTCAAGTCGCAGAGAAGGGGGAGCTAAGTGAGAAAGCATGGTACTCGCGCAGCACCTCGACACCCGTTCTCGACTCAATACACGGGCCTCGTCACTGGTGTCCTAATTCAGCGTGCAGAAATCGTGCCAAAGCCTTGTTGATAGAAACAAAGAGCTCGCTCGCGCATGTTGAGCATCTGCATACGTTTGCATACGGGCATTCACACTACGGCCCTGTACACCATAGGAGGCGCTTCCAGAGACGCTTCTGATGCATCCAAAAAGTCGGTGAAAAATGTTCGACTGCAAAAGTATGCAAGTGAAAACATGTTTTGCACGAGAAAGACGCTCCACAGAGGCGTTTACGAGGGGTCGTGCAAGTTCTGAACGAGCAATTTGAGTCAGAATCGGGCTCGTGGTGGATCTAGCAACGAGGTGCTTTGCGCAGGGCGTGTTTTATCGCGTGTTTAGGGCGTGTCACGCCAGCACGTCTGCCCAAGTATGGGGCGTGTTTTAGGCGTGTTTAATGACAGGTTCATGTGCACTTATTAGGCTGGTTGCAGTGCGGTGGTCGTGTAAGGATTGCGACCGACTCGACCCCCACCGATTGACCGACATGACCAAGGTGGTGGTGCAAATACGAGCTGCGCTGCCCAAAGAGGCGGCGCCGTGCCAGACGGTGTCTCCGGGGTCCCGCATGGGCGATTTTGGTCAAGATGCCGGCAGAATGGTGTACCCCGATGATAACTACGAGGACGAGTGGAGCCCCCCCCCCGCTGCCGACAACTAGAACGACGCTGACGCGGGTGCGGTCGCAGGCCTGGCATCCGACGCCAGAAGCATACCGCAAGAGTCGGACGAGGTGTCCCAGGCAAGCCGCGAGCGGGGAGAGGCGACAGCGAACGACGAAGCGTCGGAAGTCAACGGCGCCAGCCAGCCGCCTCGCCTCCGAGAGTCTGATCTTGTGAGCATTTGCGAGGCTTCCGTGGCGCGGAGCGTCGGCACGGAGGGTGTCGCTGCTGCGGTGGGTGGGGCGTCGAGCGCGGCAGGCAGCGGCCGCGGTCCTCGTCAGACCAACGTGCTGCTCAAGGATGTGTTTGACACGACGTGGTATCTGGCCAGCGCCAAGATTGTGTATCGTATGGAGCGGTTTAGGCACAGCATTGGTAGGTGCTTCTTGGAGTTTTTATGGGAGTTACTGTAGGGCAAGTTGGGCGTGTTTAGTGTTTAAGGGCGTGTTTAGGGCGTGTCTTAACGTGTCACGACCGCGCGCCCTCCAGAAAGGGGCGTGTTGCACAACTCTAGTTGACAGCGAAGCAAGCGTCGCATCGACGGCAAGAGAGCAGCGTGTTTTTTCTCTCGTCACGTGGCTCATACGTAGCAACCAGAAACGACGTCTTCTGCTATCACCCATTCGGGTCGGGGAAGCGCCACGAGAAATACGTGGTGTGGCAGAGAGAGCCGGTTCGCACCCCCTGGACTGTGAGGCTCGAAGAAGGCTGATGAGCGACAGCGCGACCGCCTCTTCAGCGCCTGGCAGCATGAGCAACGATAGCTGTGGGGCCGGCCCACTGGTCGGTCGAGGCGCCTGGAGTGGGCAGGACGTGTCATGATTAATCCTGTGGTCCTGGATGCCCAGAAGGTGGTCCGAGGCCGACAGGAAAAGAAGCCTTTCCCCCACCGATTTTGTGGCGTAGGCACCGAGGACGGTGGCCTCTCTGAGAGATGACCCGCAGTTCGCATCACTACGCCCTGGCCGAGGACAACACATTGCTGGATGAGGGCCCACCAGTTATTTAAACCGCGTGATCGCTGACTAGTTAGCCGAGGAAATCTCATTGACAACCCTAACAGCTGGATTTCGAGGCGCCCACCCCGTCTGAGGGGTGTGTGCGGGCCACCCAAATGTGGTTGCCGCGCGCCTTCGTGCACCACCAGCCATCTGAAGCACCCCTCCACAGAGAGGCCTCGGGGCGCGGGGGGGGCGGATGGGACCGGGGACAGAGCCGCCGAGATGGGCACCACACCGCCGCTGTCGCCACCGTGGTCCCAGACACCGCCGCTGTTGCCACCGCCGCGGCCGTCTACACCGTCGTCACACTCCCATAGCCACGCTCGCTGGCCTATCTGCGGACTTACCCTCTGCCCCCTCCTGCATCACCTCGCCCGACCACCGCCGTGGGCCACGTTCCGCCTTTGCGTCGCCACGAGACAGTCTCACCGTCACCGCCGTCTACGCCCAACTCGACGCCGGCCGAGGAGGCCGCTGTGGACGAGAATGCATCGGCAGACGAGATCATGGCTGCCGTGCTGACCGCTTGGTCTGTGTCCGTCTGCACGGCATTGCGCCTGCGTATCGGCGGTACCAACCGGCCCCGTGCGTACGTCGGCTCGGTGGCCGGCCGCCGTGCCAACCGAGATCGGGACTTTGAGGGCGTCATGCGCATGGCCGACTACTACGGGCTCGACGGCAGCGAGCCCGTATATGACGAGGCGACTTTCGAGCGTCGCTTTCGAGTGCCCCGCGTCGTTTTCGAGTGCATCTATGCGGACATAAAGGAGAAGCCATTCTGGCGCCAGACGGTCAGCGCAACAAGGCGTCCACAGGCGTACGCCTTGCATAAGATTGTGTCCGCCTTCCGTGTCCACGCATTTGGCGAGACGCTTGACCGAGCCGACCAGTACGTCCGGCTTTCCAAGGCGACGATGAAGATATGTGTCAAGAAGCTGCTTGACTTCCTGAACACCCGCTACGAGCCCGAGTACCTCCGCAAGCCGACCAAGACAGAGCTAAACACCATCATGGAGCGCAGCGCCGCTAAGCGCCTTCCAGGTTGCATCGGCTCCTTGGACTGCTCCCGCTGGGAGTGGCGGGGGTGCCCCAAGGCCCTGGCGGGTCAGTACATGTCCCGGAAGAAGCGGCGCGCCATCGTTCTCGAGACTATCCGCGACCGTGACCTGTACATCTACCACCTCTTTGTCGGCGCACCTGGATTCCACAACGACCTAAGCGTGCTCGGCCAGTCCCCGCTTTTTATGGACATGATGGACGGCACCTGGCCGCCCAAAGACCTGCCGTACACCGTCAACGGCCGCACTCGCATGATGCTCTACTACCTCACGGACAAAGCCTACCACGAGTAACCTGTGTTTCTCTCATGTGACGCCAAGCCAGTAACCCGGAAGCAGCGCATCTTCAATCGCCTCCAGGAGGCAGTGCGAAAGGATGTGGAGCGCCTGTATGGTGTGTTGACATCAAGGTTTCATATGCTGCTGCGGCCATCGAGATTCACGACCGTGCCGCAAATGATTAAGGCAGTGAGGGCGATGGCGATTTTGCACAATATGATCGTGTTGGAGCGGCGAGGCCACTTTTTTGGCAACCGGCGCGTATCTGCCGCCGCCGCGGCGCGTAGTGGCGGTGGCGGTGGCGATGACGGCATGGCGAGTGTAGTACTACGCCTGGGCCGTTGTACTCGTGGCTGTGGGCGCTGGTGCGCGGGAGCCGGGTGACCGGTGGTGTGTCGCCTTTGTGGCGCGCCGCTGCGGCTTGTGAACGCCTGCAGCGCACCTGTCCGGGTGAGCTCGTCGGATTGTCGTTTGCTGACAGCGGGGCGGGTTAATCCAGATTGGGTATTGTCATGCATTGGAGGGAATTATCTGCATCGTAGGTAATTGGCAGCGCGGGACCGGGCGAACTAGCGGTCCCGGTCCCCGCGCAGCGGTTTCCGCCCTTTTAGGACGAAGGGCGACGATGGTGGGAGGCACCGTCGTCGCCGGCAAGTAAACCGTGCCTGTTTGTCTTGGCGTTTCGGTCGGCCTGACTTCCTGGACCTCGAGTCCCATAGCGAGTGACGCACGAGCGGCTGGGATAGCCGGTACTTCCCTCCTCTCCGAGGTGATCGCGGTTCATTATACTACAGCGAGCGGAGGGGTTGGCGGTGAAGTCGCGGCCCCGCCCACCCTTGGCTCTACGGTGGCTGGGGGTGACGACCCGGCCGGGCGCGGCAGCGGTGCTGGGCACGGCGGCGTCGTGCATATGCCACTCGAGCCCCTACCTGAAGGCTCGATGCCCAATGCACGCATGTGGATGGATCCTCCTCCCGGCTCTTTTCTGTTCCTTTTGCAGGCCAGGGCGGCGTTCACGGATAATGATGAGTTTGTGACGTTGCGGGACGACTTGGCGGGGCATGTGTGTGGCAAATGTGGTGAGTACCTGACGCCATACCTGTAGCGGTGCGTGATCTGGACATGGGAGCATATCTTTTAGGTGCTGTGGAGAGGGGTACAGCGTCAACCACTTGGAATGTTTTCTTTTTCCCAATGGGGATTTCTTTCCCCGAACTTTTTTCTTTCTGCGTCAGTTGCTAGTAAGGGCCATCACCACCGAGGTGAGTGGCACCTCAGAGACCAGCAAGTCAGGCCCTTTGAAGCTGGGCGGCAGCGACGGCCTAGGTGGCTGCTGCCGTAAACGCCGTTGGCGCGCTGGGACGCCAGCCAGGGAAAGGTGGGTTGCGACTGAGCAGCTCTCCATCGGCCGCCTCAAAGGTAGGAGGCGCCACCCGCCACCGCGACAGCTGATGCCCCTGCAACTTTTTTTCCTACAAGAGCGTTCTCCGAGTGGCAGGTAGCGGCACCCGCCTCGGTGTCGGGTGGATGCCCCACCCTCGGCGGCCGATGCCGTATCTACTCTCTTAAAGACGGTTGTAGGCTACTTTTTGTTCGTAGACGACCCCGGATTGCTGATCGTTTAACAGTGTCAGTGTTCACCCCCGATACCAGCGAGTGGGCCAGTGTTCACATGTGTTTCCGGATTTTATGACATGGCGTGCACATGAAGTCCAGATCGTTCGGCAATGCAGCCCCCATGACAGAATTTTGCACCCAGATTTTAACATTCTTCCGACGAATGACAGCAGAAAACAAACTATGACGAGGGGTGAGGAGGGGCGGGTAGGGTGGGGTGGGGTGGGGTGGGGTGTGGTGGGGTTGAACATGTCGAGTGGGGCGGGCTGACGTGTGGTGGGGTAGGGTGGCGCGGCGTGGCGTGACGCGGTTCGGATGGCGTGGTGCGGGTGGCGCGAGTGGGGTGGGGTGTGGTGGGGTTGACCGGGTGGGGTGGAGTGGAGTGGGGTGGGGTGGAGTGGGGTGTAGTGGGTTTGAGGGGGTGCGGTGGGGTGGGGTCGCGTGACGTTGCGTGGCGTGGCGTGTGGTGGCGTGGCGCGGGTGGCGTGACGTGGCGCAGGTGGCGCAGGTGGTGTTGCGTGGCGTGGCTGACCGTGTCAGCCCGAAAAGGAGGTAACAGTTCGGTGGGGTCAAGTACAAGCGCGGGGCCACCGAGCGCACCTCGCAGAGGAATCACGCCTGCTTCGATCGCCATCGTGGGCACCAGCTAATCGATCAAGCTGATGACGAACGGGTTGACCCTTTCGAGCTTGCGGTACAGGAAGAACAGATCGGCATGCTGTTGGTAGATGATTATGCTGCTGTTGGAGACCTCGAAGTCCTTGTCGAAGACGTTGTCCAGAACACAGCCTGAAGAACACGTGCACGGCGAGCACAGCAGCGTGCTGGCCAGTGGCAACGCGTTCTCCTAACCAATTTCCAATCACGAGGACCAGGCTTCTCCCTATTCGTGTGACCGGCCGACCGCACACGAAGCGGATTACGGTCCAAACTGGGCCCATTTTCTCAAACTTGTCCGACTTGGGCGGAACACCTTCACTTGCGTGAAGGTTTTAAAAAATCGTTTGCAAACGTGATCGTGCACGGAATGGAATTTTTGTTCAGTTTTGTCGGGCTGCCCTTGATCCATCGCGAATGATCTGACTAGGGCGCCGCTCCAGATCGCTCCACCGCGATTTCCGGGACTGGCGTGACAGCGCCGACTCGGCCGCCACGTATGTGCCCCCTTCGCGATGTAGCGGCAAACCGTCGGCCCCATCGCTGGTGGCGGCGATTGACGCGCGCAGCGGGCAGGGGCGCCACTGCTTCCGCCGCGTCGGCGGCTGTTGCTACTTTGCGAGGCGCACCGGTCGGGAACCGCGAGCGCGGCGGCGTGAGCGAGTGAGGCAAGGTACCGGCAGCGGAGGTAGCACGAGCGTGTCAACAGGCCCCAACGCTGCAGCTGCGACCTCCGTGCGGGCTCCTCACCTCGGTGTCGCAGCTGCGACACCGGTTGGATACCGCTCCGTCACCACCGACAGCCGCCGTCTGCAGCCGGCAGGCACGCCCGACGCGGCTCGTCTCCATTCTGCACATTATTCCGTTGTCGAGGCCACCCCAACCCTCCGGACAGCGTAACGCCTTTTTCACAGACCTCCCAGTACCAGCCGCCTGTTCAATGAGAAAATAGTGGGCGGCTGCTCCGGCGGCTATTACGACAAACGGATTGAACCTCTGCAAGATCTCCACCACAACCGTCTGCCAGCTCACGCTCAGTGTCGGCTTCGGCCGTTTCATCGCGTCGCCCAATGGCCGCGTAGACAGCGCCGCATTCACAAGCGTCGTCGCCGCCGCTTCTGCGGGCGTGCCTCAGCATGCTATGGTGCGCGTCCACAAGGGAAGCGCGGAAAGCATCGTGGGGCGCGGCACAAGGCTTATAGAGTGAATTTATCAGAGCGTGCGACGTCATATTTGCTCGCACCCCTGTGGAATACATGTGACGGAACGTGCAGAGTACAGGGCGACGACGCGGCTCGGGAGCTCGCACAGACGGCGGGCGTTGTCCTTGCTAGAAGCAGTCGCCGTCTGACCGCCCCTCTTGTCAGCGATCCTGCTTTGTGCTCCAGTGGCACAGCGGATGCTCCCCGCTAAGCGCGCAGTGGCGCGTTGACACATAGCCACTTCACGCGGGCAGCAAATAGAACAACCTCCTCTTCTTGCAGAAAGACCGTCGCAGCCACTCGTACTTTTCCCATTACAGAACTCGAGGTCCGGCAAGTCAGGCCGAACGAAGCGCCAAGGCAAGAAGGCGTGCTTTACTGCCGGCGACGACGGTGCCTCCCACCCTTCGTCCTGAAACGGGGATAACCGCTGCGCGGGGATCGGGGCCACTAGCTGGCCCGGTTCCGCGCTGCCAAATATTTACGATGCAGAAGATGTCCTCTAATGCATGACGCTGCCCAATCTGGATCGACACGCCCCGCAGTCAGCACTGGAAATTCAGACGAGTCCACCCGGACACGTGCGGGACAGGCGCTCGCAAGCCGCAATGGCACGACAAAAAGGCGACACACCACTAACCACGCGGCATCCTCGCACCAGCGTCGATAGCGACGAGTATAACGCCTTTGGCGTAGTGCTACAACCACCGACGACGCTGTGGTGCCACCTCAATACCTCGGCCTTGTACCGTAACTCTTGCGGCTATGTTGTCTCGCGTTTCTTCGTGCACTGGCTGGAGCAGCTATCGCAGCATGAGACGACCTGTGCGCTCTTCGTCACTCGGAGCTCTCGTCTTCACTTCTTTTTGTCTCAGGTGATATAAGAGCATGCAAAAGACTGTATCGCGTACACCATGCGTACCCACTACAATTGTTATATTTCAGACTCTTAGAAAAAGAGTAAAACTGTAGGCCTGCAGAACGCACTCACGGCAGGCACGTCACTTGCCCTACCGGTCTTCTGTCACCCGCATACCGCCTTTTCCGCTTCAAGTCGAGACACATAAAACAAACATAAAGTTTACGCAGGTAGCCCAGCATGGGCTACCTCCACAGATCTGGCAGAGGTCTGTATCTTCGCGCATAGCAGCGTGGGATTCTCTTCTGGCCTTCTCATAGGCCACTTTCATCTCGACCTTTACAATCTTGTCAGCTTGACGCTTGAAAGCGGCGACGACGCGGTCGGCCCCGCGCTTGACGGCACCTTTTCCTTCCTCAAGGCCATGCCGCCGCTGCCACCTGGACTCTTCGAGGAGGTTCCGTCCAAGAATGCTAGGTCGTCATGGAAAAGGCAGTCAAACTTCTGGCACGCATACCCAGGATCGCGCCTGTCGCTATTCCCCCCGGTGGTGCTCACATTGAAAGTGCCTAGCGTGCAGAGGGAGACCTGCATCATCGGCAAGCCGCCTTGCACTTCATGTCAGAACATCTCACGGCCTTGTCGGAGGCCTTCAGGTACGACATGAATTTACCGTTCGCGGCCTTGTTCCGCGCGTCATAGTCGGCCTCGTCCAAGGTGGCTGCCATGATTGTACGAAGCACCTCGGCACATTGGTGACAGTGCCGTGCCGCCTCTGTCTTTTGGGCCAGGACGATATGGGAATGGCGGGCCCCTCCGCGTGCCGCCACATGGGCAGAGTCGAGCGCGGCCACGACGGCGGCCGAGTCCTCTTTGTTCTGGGCAATCACAGAGCAGTTACGTGCGGAAGAGGGTTCCTCACGTTGATCAACGACTTTCACGGCGTGCTAACGCGTAATTCTTCGTTGAGAACGTGCAAAGCAAGACCGCTCCAGACAAAACAGTGTTAGCTGCATATGCAATAGCCAGCATCCATGCTCGGCCCTGATGCGGCCGCAGCGATGGATAAATTCACTGTCCCTCGTCTCGAGCACCCAGGCTCCAGCAGCATCCCTCTAACTCTGCTCGCTGAGCTCCAAGCGACAGAGAGACCGAGGTAGCCGCCACCCCAGTGCAACAGAGAGCCACATGCTCTCACGTTCGCTACGGGCGATGACGGACTTCGGCAGCCGCGGACGTTATTCAAGATTCAGCATTCTCGTCTCTGGGGCCGCCGATAAAGTGATCGGCGTTCCACCATGGCCGTGGCAAGGAATGTGCATCTTGCCCATTTCAATATTTTATGCACTCCGTACTTTTGTTGCACCTCGCTTGTTCTATTTTCTTGGCCACGTCCGGTCCATTGATGCTCTGGGTTTTCGTCATCCGGTGTTCAGTCGTATTGCATTTGTCGCGAAAGGGGATGTAGTGCAACGGGGGGCAACCGCTTCCAAAGCGGATGCAGGGGTATGAGGAGCGCGTACACGGCAAGCCAATTGCGGCGTAGTAGGTTGCCAGACCAGGAAGGAGATCCCACCGGGCCGAGCAGTCAATGAAGCTTCAATCCTAGTGCCACTAGCGCCAGTACGAGTGGCCAATGAACACGTTGGCGCCCAATCCCCGTCAGCGCTATCTCCCAGCACGCTCCCGGGCGCAGCATCGGTGGACACGGGCATTGATGACGTTAAACCACCCGTAAAAGTACCGCTGGGAGCTTGTGCTGTGGCTTCCGCCGCTGCTGCATTCGCCACAGCCGCCGCCGTGGATGTTGTGGGCGCCGCTCAAGCTGTCGGCTCTTGTCGACGCCGCATCTCAGCCAACGGACCCAAGACATTTTGAATCAGCCGTCTGATTTGTCCACGTTGGAGACTCGAGATATTGGCAGCGTCCAGTGGTTGGTGCACCGACGTCACTTTAAGCGGTAGCGGGCAGCTTGTGACGCTAGCGCACTCGAGTGGTGTGTGTGCGCCACGATGTTTGACCACACAACTGACGGAAGAGTGAGTTCTGGATCGCACGTTCGGCACGACAAACGTCTTGAACCACGTTTTGTAGACAATGTCGACCATTCATGCCGACTGTTGCGAAACGCATGGCCTTGCACTGCTCCTCGAGGCGGCTTGAAGCGCTGAGGGACAGCCGCACACCCGATGATGGCGATGGGGGTCTTGTGTGAGATATTTCACGTTGCACGCGAAGACGAGAGTTACCCCGTGTCGCGCTTTCATTGCCTTAGATCCACGCACGTGCCGTCGCCGTTCTGCAGAAAGGAAGGTCCGACTGCGAAGACACTGAAACTGGAAACCGGTCTCATCCATGTCGTAAATGTTTTCTGGGTCGGATGCTGCGAGATACCACCGAAGTCTCGCCATACGCCGCTATTATTGGCTGCCGAGCTGGCCTGGCCCCACAGCACGCCTAGTTAAGACCGCCTCGAGCGGCTCTTTTGGATTTCAGGGCCCAGGCTGTCACCTCATTGGCTCGGTTCAACAATTATAGCTTTCTATTGGACATCGCAAAAGCTGTCGGTAGAGCTCAAACATCATACACTTACGGCTTCCACGTTGACCACTTTTCAGAGTGCAGAGCCCGTTGACCAATGAGCATGTGACACCAGCTTCATTCCATTCACAATGGGGAACCTGGCTGTTGATCCGCCTTGGGCTCGCAGAACATGGGACATCCAACAAGCCCACCTGGTGGAAGCCCCGGCCCCAAGATGACACCCAGCGGTCCACCTCTGAGAAAGGTCACCCGTAGCAAAAAAAATCTATTTCTTAGCGTACGCTTATATCACGCCATTGCCCTCCTCAAACTGGTCTTTGGCCCACTTGGCCCTGTCATCTATCCTCTTCTGCAGCGTCGCGAGGCACTCGCGCCGCCATGCCTTGTTCTGCCGCAATCGTCGGTCCCCAGGCCGCAGCGCGCCGCGGGGCGCCGCCTTGCGCTTGCGAATTGGGGCCTTCGCCCGCCGCAGGGCCTCGGACGCCACGCCGCTCAGCGCCATCGTCTGCACCAGCTTTTGGCAGGACAGCAGCGCCGTCTCAGCGGTAAACCGGGGAGCGTGTTGGTTAAAGAAACCATGCGATTATTCGATGGCTTGCTCCCCGTACAGCCCCGTGCTGCCCCACAGCCCCATGAATTCCCAAGAGTGGGCGAACAGCATATGGAGGTTGGGCGAAATGCTCAGCCAAGGAAATGATCCCTGAAGGAGTCTGAAAAACGCCCGTGCATCAGCCTTAAACCGCGCCTGCTCGGCGCGGGGAATAAGCGCCGCTCGGTTGAGGGATGACAGTACCCTGCGCCAGAGCTCCCACGCGCGCTCATAGGAAGTTAGCCTGGGAGCAGACACGAGAGGACGCAGCACGTCCACAATCTCACCGCACCGCAAAGCGATTGTGTGGCAGTGCCGACCGATGAAGTTGCCCCCGTGGTAGGGCACGGGCTCGACGCCAATGTTGACGCTTAATGCAGCCGCCAGGCGATGCGCAAACTGCCGACCATCCACGGACCCGCGCTCTTGGGTTACAGATTCAATTGCCAACCGCAGGAGCCGCGCTGTGATGCCAATTGTGAGATGAAGTGGGAGGGGCACGGTTTGGGAAGGTGGCACAACAATGACCGGTGACCGCTCCACCGACTTGTGTGTAGCCAACCCAAGTTCGGCCGGGGTCTGTCCCAAGCCCCCATACGCCTCTTGCATTCCCGCAAGTGCGCCGCCGTCCGGGGGGGATGAGTGTAGTCCAAGTCCTGCAGGGTCCCAAATGCCCAATCCAGCAGAGCGTGGGCCTCTGCGGGGCATTTCATGCGAAGGCAGCAGGGACAGGGCATGGACGCGCTGTTCCCCTTATGGCCAACCGTGTTGGTTATAGCCGGGAAGTCGCTGTTGAAAAACACGCGCACCGCCCGTCGATGGCCACCCACCACCACACCAGTGTAGCTCAGTCGTAGTATCTATGCCACATGTGGAGCCAGTATGGCAGCCACCTCAGGGTACCTGTCCTTGGACTCAGGGCATACTGCCACGAGGAGGGTATTTACCAGTCCGTTTATGTGTTCTTGGTTTATAAAACTCATCACAACCTTCACAGAAGATGGGTCACCTCCCCTGTCCAAGCCAATGAAGACATGAATATCTCGCATGTCGGCTGGAGGGTAGAAATCGCGAGAAGAGGGTCTCCCATCGCCGGGAATCTCATAATCACGAGTCCGTGGGATGGCCACGCCCTGCGGATCATATGCAGGGCGCTCAATGAGCAGCCCCGCAGACCACAGGTCGGCGAGCCGCCCTTACACTACCCGCGAGAGGTGGGCCAGATGAGCGCCAGTGTCCAATAAGGAGACTTCCATCGCGGGAAGTGTCATTAGGGATGGTCGAGCCTCCCGCAGAGCGTGTAGACTAGCCATCGGGCTCAGCACCCCGCCGAAAAACATCCGTATCCGATTGAACTTGGCATCGCTCAGTCCAATGGATGCCAGCAGCCCAACCTGCTCCGCGGCAGTCGGGCGCGGCGGGAGTCTTCGACCGCTCCGTGGGCGTGCCGCGTCCGAATTGGAGCGTACAACCACAGCCAAGCGTTTGTTTCTCCGGCTCCTCCGCACTTGCGTTTTCAGCAAAGTCGTGGGCTGCCGAGTATATACGCTGAAACGCCCGTTGGCGTGTCGCATGGACACCGCAGATGGACAGGTTCGTGACAAGATGGCAGATGAAACCCGGTTTAATTCCAAAGCTGCGATATCTGTGGGCGTCCGCGCCGCACCCAGGCACTCAATGACCTGACTGAAAAGGTCAGGTACACTGAGGCGTGGCATGACGGGAGGGGGGCCCGGCCCTTCAACCGGCGCCACACCCTCCAGAGTTAGAGCCTCTGAGGGCCCCGCCCGCCCGGCGCCATCCACTGTAGTGGGCATCCAAGGCGCCGTCGGCGCCCCTCTGAGCAGGGGGGGGGGCGCGGTGCCCAGAGCCAGCCCGACAGTAGCCGTGGCAAGGCTCGATCTGAGCGCAGGTAGTGGCACAGAGGAGGTGGGGAGAATTGCGGGCGCCGGTGCTTGCACGACCCAGCTGCCCAACTTCGCTTCGTCGCCTGACTGGGAGGCTGGGTCTGCGTCACTGGGCGCACCGCTGCGCGGCGCCGAGCCCAATTTGAGCTGCGGCGCCGCACGCGTGCTGTCCTACAGATAGCGGTCACCTGTCGGCATCGCCTGCCCTGGGTGGCTGCACGACGGGGGGCCGACGGAGGTGGCACGCGGCACCTCTGCCGGCCACGGCCGCGGTTCGCGGCCTCCCCAAAGCAGGCATCCGCCCAGTGTCTGGCCGTCCGGCCCTGTCGGAGGACGGGGGAGGGGGAGGAGCAGCCGCACGGGCTCTTGACACGTCCGTCGGCGAGCCGAGGCTCAATACAAGGCCTGGCGGTGTCAGCTCTGTGACGGACGACGTGTCCGGGTCACATGTCGGGCCGCGCACAGTCAAGAGAGGCCGGCTGGCACGGGTGGTGGCGTGCCAGCACCGAAAAACCCACAGGCTGGCGTGGCAGGCCCCGCCGCGCCAGCAGCCGGCGCCGCCGCCGCACCGCTGAAATGCCCTGACTTCCGGCGCCGGCGGTACTCCGTGCAGGCACAGCGGCCACAGACCCGGTGAGCAACGCCGAAATCGTCCGTGAAGCTGCCGCTCTTGGTCCATCGAAATGGCAAAGCGGCCGCCGCCTTGACTGCCGTCGCCTGGTTCTTGCCATCATCTGTCGCTTGTGCGGCAGCACGCCACGCTGCCGCCTCGTCTGCCTGACTGAGATAGGGTCGCTCACACGGGGGGCAAAAAAAGGCAAGCACTTTTACTGGAAAAGCTTGTCGCAGCTCAGCAGATGATTGCACACTGTAGAATGGCAACGGAAATAGAGACGGTTAGCTTTGCTGCCGTTTACAGCACAAAGCAATAGCGGTCGAGTCGGTTCTCTTCTCACCATCCCAATCAACTCGGAGCCGTGATCACGATGGCGTGCCCAGCCGATGAATGACAGATGACCGTCAGCAAACGAACCCAGAGTAATTGCGATACGTACCGCAAAGGCCGTCGCTCCACTGTCCGGTATCTTCCATCGCGCAGCATGGCCGTACAGGCGTGCTCCTCGGTCAGATGATTGGTCAGGCTCCGGCGGACCCGTATTGGGGCTGTTAGGG
>ENA-ORXT01003143-ORXT01003143.1-marine-metagenome-genome-assembly--contig:-NODE-3143-length-18596-cov-9.125007_pt1 | contig 18596 bp, 14 predicted proteins | sample MGYA00237868_ERZ511482 | MGnify/ENA metagenome assembly ERZ511482 | reverse complement strand
ACTGCTCCCGAAAAAACACCTCCACCGGAATTGAAAGCGGTAAGTGCAAAAAATAAGAGCATACATCTCATTTTGCCTTCTGTCAGAAAGTAAAAAGATAAAAAGGCAAATAGGATATGGAACGGGAATGCAGTGATAAATACCGTCCAGAAATTGGTCATTAGCGGCACAAGAAATATTGAGAGTATTATCGGAACTATATACGGGTCTTTGCTCCGCTTCGCCGCAATACCTGATAATTTGTAGCCCATAAACAAGTAGGCTAAATTTCCTACAATAATAAGGAATTTAAAATTGATACCACCAAAAAGAATATAAGAAAATAAACCCAAAAAACGCCCGACTAACTTTGTGTGAACTCCAAAAGCCGGAGAGAAAAAATAGCTAATAGTATTCAAAAAACCTGATGTATTGAGGAACCGCTTATGCAATTGACGTACATAAAACGTAAAATCATCCATGGCGGCAGGGTAGTTGTCAGCTCTTAATAATATAATACTGACAAATAGCGCGCTGATAAGAATAGAGCAGATAGCTGCTATTTTTTGGTGTATGGTTTTTTGTTTGAAAGATTGAATAACTCCATGTAGCATAAGTACGTACTCTAATAACCTCGTTTTAGGGTGCAGAAATAATATTACAATTGAATCCCGAAGTGTTCTGCACTATATTTATAAAGTTCATATTCAAAAGGCACTCGTTTTTTAAACCTGTTTTCTATTGCTTTATCCGGTATAAATTTGTGTTTTGCTCTATTTTTATGAGGTACACTTATTGTTTTTTGTTCCAGTTTTTGCGCTAAGGTATTTAGAGAATCTTGAAAATTCTCTAATATGAGAATTTGTACAAATTGCTGATCAATAATTTCTTTATAATTTGCTTGGTTCATCGTGGATGGAAAAAACTTCAATACATTTGGGCGACAATTTTCTAAAAATTCATTGATATCTTTGTATTTTATTATCGGGTGTCCCTCTCCTTTTATCTTACCGGAATTAATCATATACAAACTATAATTGTAATACGATATTTGCCGCTTCAAAGGGTTTCGCAAAAGTGTGATATACTGTTGGTATTCGGGGTAATACTGAAAAGCACCCGCCTGACGGTTTCTGTTAAAATGCCCATGGATACATATTGGTCTCGAAATATCCGGTGTATGTTTCTCGGGCATTGCATTGTCCTTGATATAGTGTGTGTACAACCGCTTGGAAAACCACTTTTCTAAAGCAAAATAGAGGCTGCGCCCACCGGTCTTTGGTAGGTGAAGTGATATGAGTGCTTTGGATTTATCGTATTTTTTCAAACTAATTGGTACTGAATCTAATTGTTAATATATTTTATCAACTCATCTATATCAAGTTGATAATTATTATGTTCATCGTTGTAATCACAATTATCGAACATTATCAGATTTACTTTTCTTGCACTATCAATAGCATGGTCAAAGCACAGTTCTTCGGGGTCAAAGAGAGTGACTTCGCCATGTTGGGAACACTCAAACAGGGTTTTACTGTAAAAAATAAAGCACTTGAAAAGTGGTAATTTGATATCTAAATTCCTGATTTTCAAGTACTTTATTATTTATAGCAAAACCCTGCTTATCATAAGAGCATCACTTGATGCACAAACTCGAATTATCCTTCAAGCCGCACAAACAATGTAAAGAAAAAGCTATACACTATTTCACAATCACCATACGTTTTGTATCCACAATATTGTCATTGACAACTAGTGAATAGCTGTATGTACCTGCTGCGATAGTACCTGCTTTAATCTGAATTTGACCTGCTCCCATTTGCCCAATGCGCTCACTGTGAATGAGTTGTCCTTTCGCATCAAAAACATTCACAACTGCACCAGTCGCATTTGTAGGAACATTGTATTTGATTAATGTGTTGTTATTAAACGGATTGGGTTGATTTTGCTCCAAATAAGCACCACCACCATCAAGTTGAATGTTTTGCTGATTACTATCGTTGTTGATAGTACCGTTATTCAAAGCTGCTTCAAGTTTTGTCAATCTTTCTTCCAAAGTCGCAATTTTTTCATCTTGTGCTTCGATGATGTCTTGTTGCTCTTTAACTGCGTTGATGAGCATATACTTGATACCAGTGTCGTAGATTTTTGAATATTGTTCTGTACTAATCACATTGTCATCCTCATCTTTTTCTACATGTGTAAATTCACTGACGAACTCAGGTATTATTTTCTCTAAGTCTTGTGCATATACACCCACATTGTAACGGTTAACTGTTGTAGCCGCCTTGCCATTGTACTCGTATGTCAAAGGTTTCATTTTCAGGACTTCTTCTAAACCATACTCAAATGTTCTTACATTATTTTTCAAGCGTTTGTCGGAGGGAAGATACATACCTGTGGTAAAAATATTACCAGCTACGTGTAATTTTTCCGTCGGATTACTGGTATTGATACCTACATTTCCCGTATTACCTTTAATATTGAAACGCAAAGGTCCATTTTGAATGTAACGATTATTAACAATTCTGGTTCGTAAATTACTTCTCAACTCAAAGTCAAAGTCTTGATCCCATGACATACCAGCTTCACCGCCTGCACCAATGATAAAAGCTGATAAATCCTGACGGTCAAACATCAAGGAGGCTGATGCACCACTTCTGACTACAGAGCCATCTTCCATTAGGACACGTCCGGCAACTTCCAATTTTTCCGTAGGCGTATCTGTACCTACCCCCACGTTACCGTCGGGAGCTTTAACATAGACTTGTGAAAAAGCAAGTATAGGAGTAAGGGTTAGCAAAACTGCATAAATAAGATTCTTCATGATAAATTATTGTTATTTTAAATTTAAAGAAATCCAAGAACACTCTAATAACAAATTCATGATTTCAATGAAATCGGTTTATTCTTAGCTCTCTCCTTAAAATATGTGCATGTAGAGACTATTATTTCAAAGAGAAAAATAAGGATAGAAGAAGTTATTTGAATTAAAACGTTATTATATGAGCATTTTTCATTTCATGTTTACCCTTACAAAGATAAGAAAAATAAAAGACTTTTGGGGATTTATTTTAACAAAGTCATTATTAATGATTAATGTATTAATAATTATTTCGTACAAATACCTCATTTTCAGTCCCATGCCAAACCGCAACGTAAACACCTGATAAACAAGGCTGTATAAATTTCACTCAATCGCCATCTCATTTACAAACTCTTCCTCATACACTTTCCCGAAATATATCAATTCAGCTTCCAAGCCTTTATATTTTTTATCAAAAGGCATTAAAGATTGTTGAAGCTGTTCATAGCCTATCTCGTTTAAGCCTTTCAAAAACTCACCACGTAGCTTCGCCTGCACCTTATCCATACCCACGTGTGTACGGAAATTTTCGTAATGCTCGTGGTATTTCATATCGTGCAATAAAATCAATTTATCGACATACTCTATCTTGATGCGCTTGGCTTCTGCCCTATCGTCACTTCGATTTTTATTACTCTCTGCGCCCCCATGTACGCGAAAGTAAGCTAATGTTTTAGGCAAAAATACAAAGCCTGTATTGGTAGCTACTCGTATAGTAAATTCATAATCAAGCATTTGGGAAAGCTCTGTACTAAAGTTACCATACTGCTCCAAAATATCTTTATGAAAAAACAAACTGGTCGGCTCGCCTAAAAAATTAACAAGTAATCGCTCATTGATTAAGCCCGACAAATCCTGTCCACTAACCATCTGTTCATTTTCAATAAACTGCTCGGCTTTTACGACATCCTTCTGAAAGAATTTACGAATATTGGGGTCGGCATTAAATTCGATAATAAAATTGCGCCGACATACCGCGATTTTCGATTGATGTCGCTGGCAGGAAGTGTACATTTTTTCGAGACAATCAGGTGTCAGTATATCGTCTTGAAAAAGAAATTTTATCCATTCCCCACTTGCTTCGCGTATGCAGTTTTCCCAATTTCCTACCAAGCCCGCATTTTTTTTATTCTCAACTATCCGTATGCGGTCGTCGAGTGCTGCATACTCCTCCGCAATCGCTACAGTAGCATCCGACGAACAATCGTCAACTATCAGTATTTCGGTATTATAATATGTTTGATAGAGTGCCGAATCAAGACATTCTCTCAAATATTGTTCTCCATTATAAGTAGGAATACAAATACTAATTTGTTCATTCATATTTTTTGCACCTTTTAATACAATCAATCATTGAAAATTGTATTTGTATCTGTATTTGAGCTAAGATATGTGGAAAGACTAAACTAAATAGTAAGCCAGTGTTTGAATTTGTTTTTTGACGAAAACTTAGGTAAAAGTATCTAAAATATTTTATTATTCTATCTATTGAGCTGATACGATGTATTCACCACACTACGAACCATATTATTTATCATTCGCTGATAATTGGTCAATGTCTTCACAATACGCCTGATAGCGTAGTTGAAATAATTTTTCCACAAAATCATATAAGCGCATATCATACTTATTAATTTCCTGAATTTGTTGGATGATTTCAGGCTTAACTTCTGCTTTTCCTTTATTTCCCGGATTTCTATTTTCCATAGGAAAATCTTTCTTCCACTGAATCCATTCGGGGGCATATCTGCTCAATATGTTTAGAGATTTTTCCATGTCATTGAGCACCCCAAAACAGGCGTAATGTCGTTCTATATGGTTGATTGCCAGCTTATAACGTTCTGTGTCTACTGCCCCCAAGTCATTCGTTTTATTGGAGATATAATTGACTTGCAGGTTAGCTACCGTAGTCATGACTTCTATCCGTTTGACTTCGTCAAGTTCGTTGAGTGTGATACCTTTACAATTTCCATATCCTAATTTGTAATAAAAGAAATTGTAATGTGACATAAAACGGGCTACGGGTTCACGGAAAATTGTATAATAAAATGGTTTGGTCATGCCCATTCTATATTTTCGATGTACATTGAATCGCGAATGATCCGCAATTACTTTTAGATTTTTTGCTCTCAACTCTTTGAGTTCTCTTGGTTTGAGTTGGGGGATGTTTTTGTTATTTTTGATGCCATTAAATCCAGGCGCATAGACTCTATCAGGATTGATATTACTTGCTATACAGGATTCTATGACATATCTCCTAAAACTGCTTCCACCACATTTCGGGATGTGTGAAAAAATAAAGGTATCGTAATTGTTGACGGTCATGTGCTTTGTGTTTGAGTGCTTGGTATGTCGATTTTTTTAGGCAATTTTTTGATTATTTCATAACCTAGTGCTGCCTCTGTTTCTTCATCAAAAAATTGATTGACATAATCAAGTTGTTGTTGAGTGTATGAATTAAAATATTCTTGCTGTAAGTAGAATCGCTTTCGATTGAATTTTTGTTTTGGATTTTTGCCATGATAGCCATCATTGAGTTGTATTTCTGCTTGCAGATTTAAGTCAAATTCGCGTGCCATCATGCGTAATGTTCGTTTGGGGGTGTATAACAAATCATAGTATTTTATAAAATGATGATGCTCACAGGCTTCTTTTAATTTGAGGTATCTTTTATTTTTTTCATTGCGTAGCAGAATGACGTTCTTAAAACGCTCGCCCGTATTAGGATTTCGCTCAAACATCATTTCTTCTTCCGGTTTTATGGGGTTTTTCTTTAGGTCGCGCGTGGCGTAGCCCTTGCCTTCGTAACAAGCCCATTCACTATGCAGGAAGGTATCAAAATCAAGCCCGTATAATTGTGGCGCATGGTGTGGCTTGTTGTTCATCGAAATTGTCCACGAATATAAGTCTTTTGAAATAAAGATAAAGAGCGTCTCGGAAGTATCCGTTGCTTTTAGCTCATTCGCATCCACAAAACGATGTTTCCAACCGTATTTTTTTTGTACGATTTTCACATTTTTTCCCTTCAAATTAGCTTCTAATAAGGAAATGAGATAATTCGTTCCCGAATTTCGCTCGCCATAAACTTTTATTTCTCTTATCATAGGTACGAGTTGCGAGTTGCGGGTTACGGGTTGCGGGTTACGAGTTGCGAGTTATCGGGTTGTCGGGTTACGGTTGCGGTTGCGGTATTATTCGCAACTCACAACTCGATAACTCGTAACTCGATAACCCGTAACTCGTTAACCCGTAACCCGTAACTCGCCTACTTTTTTGCTAAAATAACCATTACATCCGACCCGAGTATACCCATATTGAGTGACCATACGAAAGTGGCTTTGACTTCACTGAATCCTGCTTCCCGCAATTCGTCGAGCATTTCCCAGCCAAAGTGTTGGTAGCACAGTAATCCGCCTGCCGGTCCTGCCGGAGTGTTGTAATAAATTGGTGCTTCGTCATGCTTCAAACTGCCGTCTTCGTTGACAGTCGTTCGCAAGTTATTATATTGTCTGTTCATATCAAAGGGGACGGTCATAATTGTCCAACCTTCGTCTTTGAGGCATCGGTGTATTTCTTTGAAACATTGTTTGTAATTGGGGAAAAATTGTAATACTTCTAAGGTAATAAAGAGGTCAAATTGTTTTTTCTTATAGCTGATTTGCGATAAATCTTCGTGGCGAATGCCGTCTTTTATTTTCCCGCTTTCCAAGTCCGGTCCTTTGTATTCGCTGCCTGTTACGTGTTTATATTTTTCTTTATAATGCTTGAAAAATGGGGTAATTTGTTCGGTAAAAAATAGGTTGACTTTATCTGAATCTTTACCATCCATGTATTTGTCGATGAGCGTAGCGACTGCTCTTAGTCGGCTATTTGAGCCACTTTTTTCGCAGTACAAACTCTCTCTATAATTCGGAAATTTGGTGTTCGCAAAATTATACGGACGGTCTGCATTGACATTAAAAGTAGTGGTTTCGCCAAGCATTGGATTGTAGCCGGGCAGGTCGAATGCGCCCGAATTGTTTTTACTCAAAATGCGTTCTACTTCAAATCTTTTACGAGATACACTGACCATATCGTGTTTGAAAATTTGATAATCGGCATAAGAGGCTACATAGTCAAAATGTAGTTTCATCGGGTTGGTGCGGACGGCTTGTGTTCCATTGAGCAACATCCTACCGATGGGGTCTTTGTATTGTGCTTTTACACTGTTTTCGATTTCGCGCAGCGTGATTTTTTCTAATCCCCAATTGATACCGTTGACTTTTCCACGGTGTTTTTCCATGAATTTGAGGAAGTTGATTTCTTGGAAAGCCTTGAACCCCGAACTGGTATCTGTACCGGATGTGCCGCCTTCATCGTGGTAAACGACGGAGTGTGGCGTGACGACGGTTTTGAGTCCGTGTTCCCAAGCGGTGTAGCAATAGTCGCTGTCTTCACAGTAACAGGGGTGAAATTGGAGGTCAAATACGCCGATTCTTTTGATAGTGCTTCTTTTGACGTAAAAAGAGCAACCGGACACATATCCCGATGTGCGGACATGGTTGTATTCGTCTTTATTGGGGTCTTGAAATTTGCCAATATTGTTGCCCGTGCCATTGGCGTAGAGTTCTGAACCAAATTCTTGCAAACGACCATCGGGGTAGAGTAATTTTGAGCCGGTAATACCAATATCCTTTGAAGTATAAGCAGCATCGTGTAATGCAGTCAGCCAATTTGGAGTAACATATACGTCATTGTTGACCAATACGACATCGTTTTCGGGGTACATTTGCATCATGTTATTATTCGGAATAACAAATACATCGTTGTCTTTTGATAGTATGGGAACGATGCGCTCGTCTTCTGCGGCAGCACTGGCAAGGTAGTCTTGTGTGCCATCGGCACAGCCATTGGAGTGTACGAGAATTTTGTATTTTGGATAAGTCGTATGTTCTATGATGGATTCGATGCAGCGTTTGACGAGTTCGAGTCTATTCCAAGTGACGATGCAAATAGAAACTTCTTTGACGACTGAGTCTATCATTCGTTGTTTGACGACATCCGAACCGACAAGTTTGAAGAGTTTTTCTTGTGCTACGGCGGTCATGGCTGCCATGTCGTATTCGCGGCGCATGGCTTTGATGGTGAGGTTTGCCATTTCCTCTATATCGTTGGAAACCAAGCCGCTGATACCTGTTTCAAGTCGGATACCTTCGTTGCCGACATCATTGGTGACGATGGGCAACATGAAGGCGATGGCTTCGCAAATTTTGCCTTTGATGCCTGCGCCGGCAAGCAATGGAATGACGGTGACGAAGCTCTCTTCGTACAGTTTCGGAAGGTCTTCTTCTTCTATGAATCCTCTAAATTCTACGCCTTCGTTTTCTGCCAATGCGCGTACTTCGTCAGGGGCGTGTGCGCCTGCGATGAGGAGTTTGGCGTCGGGGATTTCTTTGCGTACCAATGGCAATATTTCTAATGCGAGTACTTTGATAGCGGAAATATTTGGCGTGTGTCGGTAGCCACCAAAAAAGAGGATATTATTGGTGCCTGGGTCGGTATATTCCGTGAGTTCGGCATCGTGTATATTGGAAACTACCCGCACATCTGCGCCCGGAATTTCTTTGATGACGGCTTGTTTGTCTTCTTCTGTCACCGCCCATACGATGTCGCCTTTTGCGTAATTATCGACTTCGTTTTTCTTGGCTATCAAGACATTACGCATCGTAAGGTCTTCCTGTATGCCAATGAGTCTTTCGAGGCGTACCCAGTGTACATCTACGGAGTCGAAAATAATTTTTGCATTAGGATAAAACTCTGTGAGTTTGCTCGATAGATAGTAAGTATCGTACCAAGCGTAGATGATGGCATCGACTCTCGCGGGGAGTTGTGCGCGAATGTCTTCGTGGTCGTATTCTTTGATATTGATGTCGTGAAGGTAGGGAGAATTGAGGACGCGCGCGCCGAGTCTTTGTATTTCTGCGACGTGGCGTTCGGGTTTTTCGCCGAGTGTAAATAGGTATACATCAAATTCTTCTGCCATGAGCGCGACCATTCGTGTGGCACGCTTGCCACCGCTTGATGTGTCGTAATCCGGCAAATTGGGCGAGATAAATACGACGACCTGCCCTTGCGGATTTTTTGGGTCGGGTAAAGGTCGAAGAGGTTGCACAACGGGCGGCATGACTACCTGTGTTTCGGGCGGGGCAGCTTCGGCAATGGCTGTTGGCGGTGCTGGTGCTGCGGCGATTTGTTGTACTTCTGGTGTTGGTATGTTTGCTACGTTTTGTGATAGATCCAATGTTTCGGGAGGTGTTGCTGCGCTGCCATTGAGGAGTAGGTTGCGGAAATTTCGGGCGATTTGCTTGGGGCTTTCGTTTTTGAGGGCATGGCGTAGGGTGTTAAAATTCTTTTTATTGAGTTGTCCCAACAATCTGCCCGGACGCTTCGCGCCCTCAACGAGCATCGCCGCAAAAAGCCAAGGGGTGCTTTTGCCATTGCTGCCAGTAACTTCATTGGATTCTGTCAACGAAATGATGGAGCGGTATTTGGTGGGTTTTTTTTGTGCCAATAATTTTTTAAATTCTTCGATTTGCACTTGGTGGTTTGTCATTGCATGTTCTCTGATTTCTACTTGGCTATGCAGGTTGCTAATTTCGCGCTCTCTGATGAGAATTTCTTGGGATTGGTCCTCAATTTTCTGCATTTTCTGTGCTATGGTTGTTTCTTTGCTTTCAAGGTGTTTTCTTTGTGCATCGAGTTCGCCGCGAAGTTGGTTGAGCAAGGCGGTTTGTTGGGCAAGGTTGTTGTCTTTTTCGAGGATGGTTTGCTCTTTTAATGCGACCTCTTTTTGGATAGCTTCTATGCCAAATTCTTTTTCTTTGACAACATTGTGTAGTTCGCCGATGCGTTTTTCTTTTTCAAGGATGAGTTTGTTTTTGAGTTCGGCCTCTTTGTATGCAGCTACTACGGCTTGTTCTTTTTCGCGTATGGTTTGGGTGATGTCTTTTACTTCGCGCTCCCGTTGGGCGAGTATAGTTTCTTTAAGTTCGATGTCTTTTTTATAGGTAATGGCATTGATTTCATTTTGCCGGGAGGTGGCATCCAATGTTTTTAGGGTGTTTTCGTAGTCGTTGATGCGTCTTTTATTGTGTTCTATGTCTTTTTGAATGGTAATAATGGTCGTTTCTTTTTCGTGTAGCGAACGATTGAGTTCTTCTATACGACGTTCTTTTTCAATGCTTTCATTTACTTTTTTATCTTTCTCTGCTATCAAAGCATTTTTGAGTTCGACCTCTTTTTGAATGGCAGTAATGGTCGTTTCTTTTTCGTGTAGCAAACGGTTGAGTTCTTCTATACGACGTTCTTTTTCGATGACTTCACTTACTTTTTTATCTTTTTCATTGATAAGGGTATTTTTATATTCTATCTCTTTTTGTATGCCTACGATATTGACCTCGCGTTCTTGCAATAGGCGACTAAGTTCGTCAATACGGCGTTCTCTTTCGATGAGGTTATTCTGACGAATTTCAACGGCTTGTTGTGCCTTCAATACTTCACTTTCTTTATCGCGGAGTGTATTATGAAGTTCTTTTATGCGTTGTTCTTTTTCAGCAAGTAGTTCTTTATAAAATTCGGTATGTTCGGTTGGTGTTGGTTGTTGAACGGCAAGCGCGTTTTGTTCAATTATCTCCGCTTCAGCTTGTATTTCTGCCATTCTATTTTCCAAGCTCCAAATTTGACGGACTTGATTCTGTTCTTTGATTTTTAGTATTTCGCGCTGATTTTCTATAATATATGGATAAGTATTGATTCCAAATGCAATGTAATCTACATTGATAACAATTTTAATGGGCTTATATTTTGAATCAAAATTGAGGGTAAGGTTGGGATCGCCGGTATCGAAGATGAGTAAATCACTGTGTTTTTCGAGTGCATTATCGTCATAAGATACTTCAATATTATCTCCATCTTCGAGTACAATTTCTATTTTATGGACATACAATGCAACGATACTATTGGATGGATCGAAGCGTAATGCACGGATATTTTTGTAGTCTTGCAGTTCGAATACCAAAAAGTATTCGCCCATATTGACATCTTTTATGATGGATTCTTTTTCGTTGAATCCTGCTCCGGTATCTATGAATAATTGAGCGAAATAATTGTCCATGTTTGTTATAGTATTTTCATGTATTTGTTTTTGAGTGATTGCATATTCAAATGAATAATAAATACAATGCGTTTTATAAGTTCTACTGCGTTCACTACATTTTCAAGAACAAAGTTACTCTTTTCGTTTTAAAACCTCTTTATATACTTCTATCATTTTTTCTGGAGTGCCGATACCCATAACTTCCCCGTGGTGCATGACCATCGCTCTATCGCAATGCTTTTTTATAGTTGCCATTTGGTGGGTGACGTGTATGATGGTTCGTCCTTCGAGAAATGCTTTGCTAAAAATACTTTCTGATTTTTTTCTAAAATTAGCATCCCCTACCCCACCAAAAAACTCATCCATCAGGAAAATATCCGCATCCGCATGTACTGCAATTGCAAATCCGAGGCGGCTTCTCATTCCTCTGGAGTAAAATTTGACGGGTGTATCTACAAAGTTTTTAAGTTCGGCGAAGGCTATAATTTCATCAAATTTTTCTTCTATTTCCTTAAAGGTCAGCCCCAAAATAGAGGCATTGATATAGATATTTTCGCGAGCGGTGAGCATCGGGTCAAAGCCCATACCAAGTGAAAGGCGCATCATACGCCCTTTGGTTTCTACTTCGCCGCCCTCGTCTGCTCTGATTGCGCCCATGATAATTTTGAGTAGCGTAGATTTGCCGCTGCCATTTCTACCAACGATACCAAAAAATTCACCTCTACGAATTTCCAAATTCACATCTCGAACCGCTTTGACTTCTTTTGCCGGGTTCGCAGAAAAAACGTTCATCACTTTTGCTCTTATAGAATCTGTATTCTTCTCTCTAATTTTGAATGTTTTACTGATATTTTTAAGCGTAATCACGGTTTCTCTTCCTTCCAAATTCCTTTTCGGGCGTACTTGCTGTTTTCGTCTGGCATTGCCTTGTCCTTGTTGCCTATTTTTCTGTCCTCGCTGCGCTTTCCCTACACCTATCGGTGGCTTCGTTTTTTTGTTTTTTTGTTCATTAGTTTCTTTCATCTGCGATTGCTTTAGTGTTGAATTTTTGATTGGGGAATTGGGTAATTTATTTTGGTTCTTTGACAAATCCAGTGATTGCTCGTTTTTTGCGTAAGGGATAGGAGGTGTTGTTTGAACGAAGCGTAGCGGAGAGAGTGCCGGATAGCCCGACCCTCGACTGATAAGGAGAGGGATACGCCCAAATTAATATTCACTTCACTGGATTTGTCAAAGAATCTTTATTTTTAAAAAAATAATAATAAATGTTAAATATATTTTTTTTATTAAAAATAAGCTATTTACCAATCGTTCATTCATCTATTCTCCTAATTACCTAATTTCCCATTCACCTAATTACCAATTAAAGTTTTTCGACTGCTTTATGAGCAAATTTCTTATATACAAATACACCGATTACCATTAATATTATTGCCAATATTATATTGTAAAAAAATAAATCGTATAAAGGTGGACGACCATAAAGTACCGTTTCTCGCAAGTTGACAATGATGCCAAACATCGGGTTGATGTAGGCGAGAAAGTAATAATTGTCTAATATTAATTCTTTTTGGTAAATAATCGGGGTCAGCCAAAATCCAGCCAATAACACCATATCCCAAAGGTGTGTAATATCCCTCAAATAAATATTGATGGTTGCCAATAATATGCTTATTCCTAATACAAGTACAAACATATTGATGACCAGTATAGGCAAATATAAGATGGTGAGCGAGATAGGTACTTGATAGAGAAAGTGTATGACGAAGTAGGCAGTAAGGTTGAATAAAAAAGCAAAAAAGACGCTCAATGAAGCTGATATAAACAAATCTAACTGCTCGAATTGAATACTTTCTATCAAATATTTTTTATTTTTGAGTAGATTAATACCTTTTTTAGTCGCTTGTCCGAAAAAAGCCCATGCGATAATGCCTGAAAATAGATACAAGGCAAAGCTGGGTATTCGGCTGGTCATGATGTAAGTAAAGGCAAAATAATAGACCAATAATTTGAATAGCGGATTTATCAATGCCCAAAGGATACCAAGCCCTTGATCATAGTATCGTTTCTTGAAATCAATTTTGGCGAGTAGCCAAATTCTTTCAAACCGATTATTCTTTGATAGTGATTTATTTTCTGATAGTAATTTTGCTAACACTAAAAATATAGTTGATTCCGTGATTTGTAAATTATTCTTTTTAAAAACGCGAGTTTCTAATCATTAGATACGACAAGCCGTGTCCAAGTTTTAAGGTAATTTCATTGGATTTTGTACCGACATTTTCGCGGTACAATTCGAGCATCAGGTCAACCATTCCGCCGTATTTTTCGCTATCCAAAAACTCTGCCGCCCAATCTTCGATAATAAAATACCCGCCGGGTTTTACGTATTGAAACAAACAATCGTAAGTATGTCGCGTCTCTTTGACCGTATGTGCGCCATCGTCGATTATGACGTCAAAGAGACCAAATTTTGTACCTATTTCATTGAGACGCTTGGGATCGTTTTGGTCTCCTACCAAGAAGTTTATATTTTCTCTAAAGCCTGGATTTTGCATAGGTTTTTGATAATCCATACCAATGATTTGAGCCTCGGGATGTTGAAAATAATCGGAAAAATAATTGACCGAACCACCTTCGGCTACGCCTATTTCCAACAATTTAATAGGCTGATAACGAAGCCCTTGCAATACATTAAGATACTCGTGCATCAAGCCCGATTCAAATTTATCGGTTTTGTATTGCGGATTGAAATAAAAACGTCCGCCCGGTAACGCCGTATTTTCCGGCAAATTCTTTTTTTTCATAGGTTTACTTTTAGGCTTCATATAGCGCGACTCAAATAATCGTTTTGCAAAATCGTAAAATTCGATGTCCCATTTGTTCAGTTCTTCTATGCGCTTCACCACCCTTTCACTCAATACTGCTTCATCTTTTGCGTCAACACTCTTGTTTTTTTGTGGTAACTCTCCTTTTAATTTCAACCATTTTGGCGCACGTTTTTTCAAAATTTCTATCGACCTGTCCATCTGCTCGAATATACCAAAGCAATGGTATTTTTGCTCCAAGTTTTTGCAGGCTTCTTCAAATATCGCTTCGTTAGTTTGATAGCCTTTATTCCAAAAATCATAACCTGTAAGGTAAACAATATGGTAGTTGGAAATCAACTTTAATACTTTATCCAAATCACCTTCATTGAGGTCGTTGATGTGCGTTTGGTAAAATTCCGAGTTTTTCTGATTATAATATTGGAAATAATAATGCGACTTGACCCGCGCTATCGGCTCTCGCAACATCACGTAATAAAACGGGTCAACTAATGAAGGTATTTTGAATATCTGCGCCGGATCATAATGCGAATGGTCAGCCAAAATAATCGGTTGTTTTTTTCTTACCTTCTCCAATTCGGGTTCATGGAGCATAATCAGATTATTGTTTGCCTCGACCCCGTTTAATCCCGGGATATAATGTCGTTTTGTATCTATCCCACTATTGGCAGCCGCTTTTGCAAGGTACTTGCGGATGCTCGAACCGCCTGTTTTTTGGATGTGTGTAAAGATAAAACTTTTATACCGCTTGTCGGACAAATTCAGCTTGATGTGTTTCAAACAGGTCTTCATTCTACTTGCAACCCATTCACTTTCTTTCGGGTGTACATTTAAAATTTTATTGAGAGTTGCACGCGCCTTTCTCCATTTAAGCTGCTTTTGATATACAATACTTAATTTCTTGAGTCCGTTCAAGTGCTTAGGCTGTCGCTCTAATAGCTGCAATAATACGGTTTCTGCTTTATTAAAATTTTCATTTTGCAAAGCCGCCCTTCCTACCCAAAATAAAAGTCTTCCATTATTTATATTCTCCTTCAAACCTTGCTCAAAAACATCTAATGCCTCTGAAATATTCCCTTCATTAATCTTTTTTTTGCCTTCTTGAATATAAAAATCAACGGTTCTTGGTTTCATTAAGTTATTTTGAAAATATTGAATTATGAATGACACAAAATGACTAAAATCAGTGGCTCTCTAATTGTGAAACAGGCGTATAAGTAGTGGGACAAAAATAGGCTTAGGGAAGACGAATACCTTTACTGGGACGTAGGAATGACAAAAAAAAAGCCACCCGAATACGGGTAGCTTATGAAATATATTTTGCAGTGATTACTGCTTGATAATGCGTTGAGTGTGAGTATCAATACCGTTATCTACTGTGAGGTAGTAAAGACCAACCGCCAAGTTGCGGATGTCGATAGTTTTGGTATTCAAGCCTTCAGAAATCTGCATAGATTCTCTGGCAACTTCACGACCGACTACGTCAATAATAGAGATAGTCATTTCGCCATCTTCGGTAGCTTCATATATCATCTGAACCTCTTCTCTTGCAGGCACAGGTGAAATGCTGACACCACTTACTGTGTTACGCTCCAAAGCGATTACATTGGAAAAGTATTCCGCGCCATCCAAATCAACGATTCGTAGACGGTAGTAAGTCAATAAATGCGGCGTCATGTCCTCTGATGAGTATTGGAATAACTCAGACGACCAACCTTGTGCAGGAAGACGTTCAACTAATTCCCAATTGGTAACGTCCGAAGAACGCTCAAGTATAATCCACGCTGTGTTGGACTCACTTGCAGTTACCCACTCAAGAATGTTTGTATTTCTTTCAGTAGTGTATCCCTCAAAGTTTATCAAAGTAAGTGGGAGAATACCATCTACATAATCACAAACGATAAACCCTGTACCGGTAAAATCCATCACCATAGTACCTGAAAGGTTGGTGGGGAAAGGTTGATTAGGTTCGAAGGTAAAAACGGTGTTACCTGATGTAAATGAACCTGAACCAGTATATATAGTACTGGCAGGAAAACCTGCTCCTGTACCTATACCGGAAACTGAAAATCCTTCGTCCCCTCCTGCTGGTCCGGAGAATGTGAAAATAACAGTACCGTCATCCAGTACTTCAATTTCAGGACATACGTCTTCTTGTGCTTGGGCATTTAACACGTTAAATCCTGCTCCCAAAACAAATGTTAGTGCAAGCAACCACTTTAGGGTAGTAAAATTATTGGCCATAAGTATAAAATTTTTCGCTTTAATGAAAATCAAAGTAACACAAAATCACATGAAAAAGTCAAGCCACAATAAAGAAATATAATCGTTCTTTATAAAAGAGTTATATCACAGTTTTGACCTGCTAACAGAGATTTTAAGTCACAATATAAGTTTTTCCTTTATATTAAAAAAGGGGAAATTGAAAATAATTCGGTTTTTACTAAAAAAAATAAATAATCGCCTGATAATCTTGTAAAGATAGCTTCTTATTGATATGCAAGAAATGATTAATGATTTATTTAAATCCTACGATTATTGTCTGCTTGCCAGCTTTTTGCATGACGAAATTAAAAAACAAAATATCTTATTTTGCCCTAATTTCAGATGTCACACTTTTAACTGATATAAAATATAATGAGTGTTTGCTTTGTAACAAAGCTTCAGAAGTAGGCTTGATTCTTCACGGTAATGAGACTGTAAGATTCCAAAAAGTCACTTCATAACCAACCACCTTTATTTTTTCTCAAACGAAATGCAAAGATACCATAAACTTAAAAACATAAAAGTATTTTCCAAAGAAAAAAAAACATAAAAGTATCGATGTACTTGATTGATTATGAGTTATTAATACAAAAACATCACGCCTTGATTATGTGAGTTATACCTTCTTTGAATATTTCAAAAACTACACCAAAAAGAAATAATTTCAGATAACGCTCTTTATTTCTTTCTTTCATATGTTTTAAATGTATAATTATAAGGGTTATTATCGTCTGCTATATTATGTTTTTCATTAGTTATAATCCATTGTTTATCATCTAATTTTGTAAAACATATATCCCTATCAACTTCTACTTCTAATTCTACTTCTACTTTTACTTCTGTGAGATATAATCTATCCCACAACTTCATACTCTGTTCATATATTTGTCCGCCTCCTATAATAAATACTTCTGTTTGGTCTTTACTCCGAGAATATTCTAAAGCTGCTTCAATAGAATTTACTACGATACAGCCCTCTGCTTCGAAGGCTTTGTTTCGTGTAACAATTATATTGGTACGCTTCGGCAAAGGTCTACCGATAGACTCGTAGCACTTTCTACCCAAAATAACATGATGGTTAATCGTAATGCGTCTGAAATATTTTAAATCCGCAGGTAGGTGCCACGGAATTTTATTATCTTTTCCGATAACACGATTTTGGGACATGGCTACAATAGCTGATACAATCATACTTGATAATGCTTAAATACTATGATGTTAGAATAACGCTCAACATCTAATTTGGCGAACATATTGATAATGGTACATGTTATTTAATTTCTTTCACTAAGCCTATTTTTGTCTCACTACTTAAGCATTAGAATACCGCACGACTTCTTTGTTCATCACCCGAAACCACAAGGGTGGCAACCAAGCCATCAGCATCGAAGCTGGGTAGCCGTAGGGCATTTGGGGCGTTTTGTCAAAGTGGCGCAAAATCTGATATTTGCGATTGGCTTTGAAATGATGGTCAGAGTGGCGCGTCAGTTCGTACAACAGAATACGTCCAATGGTGTGGTTGGAATTCCATGAGTGATGTGGTTGTACTTTTTCGTAACGTCCAGACGCCAGTTTTTTGCGGCGCAAACCATAATGTTCTACATAGTTAATGGTTTCCAACATCAAAAAACCCATGATACCTACCACGACCGCAAATAACGCAGGAATCCACCCAAATATCAAACCAATTGCCATAAAATATAATAATTGAATAACTTGAAAACGAATCATTTCATTTTGAATGCTTACGATTTTTAGTCCTGTGCGTCGCAGGCGTGTATGTTCTATTTTCCAAGCAGAAAGATAGCTGTCTCGTACCGAACGAATAAAAAAGGCATAGACCGTTTCACCCAAACGAGAAGACGCAGGGTCTTCGTCGGTAGCTACATGTTTGTGATGTCCCAAATTATGCTCAATGCTAAAGTGCATATAGAAACAAGAAAGCAGTAACGTCTTGGACATCACGCGGTCGTGCCAAGTGGTGCGATGCCCCAATTCGTGCGCTACATTGATGCCCAAAGCTCCACATATCACGCCTACACTTATGGTCATGCCCAATAATTCATAAATCAGCAATCCTCCCATAGAAATGGTATAAAAGTAATAGCCTAAAATAAAGTATAATAAAGGCACATTTAACCATAATAAGACATCAAAAAAACCGCTTTTCAGGCGTTCTTCTTCTTCTGTCTCTTCAAAATTGGACGTAGTACCAGGCATCAGAAGTTCTAAAGTTGGAATCATAATGTACGCAAAGAAAAAGGTCGAAAAAGACCAAATTCCACCGAAATAGATAGCTACAATTCCGCTGATAGGTAGCAGATAAGCCAATAGGTATTTCAAATCTCTCATGTTGTATTACAGTAAATTTATTTAAGTATCAGGAACAAAATAAATGTACATTCTCGACTTGTTCTTTTTCCTTTACACTTCACCAAATTTCCTTAAATAAGTAGTGAGACAAAAATATCCTTACTTTTTGACGGTTTCTTTTTCCGCTATTTTTCCCTACAAAAATCCTTAC
>ENA-ORXT01003142-ORXT01003142.1-marine-metagenome-genome-assembly--contig:-NODE-3142-length-18600-cov-4.466987_pt1 | contig 18600 bp, 12 predicted proteins | sample MGYA00237868_ERZ511482 | MGnify/ENA metagenome assembly ERZ511482 | reverse complement strand
TTTTGTTGATGAAGGAAATGAAGATTTTGATCCTAATACACCTTTGAGATGGACTTCATTTTACGACGATGGTGAACAATTTTCACTTCCAGAACAACAATCTAATGGATCAGTGATAGTTAAGAATTTTAAAATTGAAATCACGCCTGAACTATTAGAGAAAAAAATCAACAATCCAACTCAATGGCAATATATTGATGACGTAGATTATGATCCTGTTTGGGGTAAAGATCAGATTGGTAGGTATATGCATTTATTTAATGCGGAAAGTATTAATGAACGAAGAATTGAGGTTTTAAGAAGAAGTTCTGATGGAACAGAATTCTACAATCCTAAAAAATGGAGTTCTGAAAAGTTGATCGGAGACAAGATTTATGTTGGCGATTTTAATGGAGATGGTAAAGATGATTTATTAACCAATTCGACAATTAATGCTGGGACCAAGTTTTAATTTCAAAAGGTAATGGATTTGAGGTGGGAGTAGTTTGGTCTAACGATCCAAACTTTGGAGAAGAATGGTTAATTGGTGATTTCAATGGAGATGGTAAAGATGATATTGCAGTCTATTTTCAATCAGTAGGAGTTAGAGTCAGCCTTTCTAATGGCAGTTCATTTGATCCACCAGTTACATGGTTTGATGGAGTTGGAATCGCATATGGTTTATGCGTAGGTGATGCAAACGATGATGGTATGGACGATCTACTTTATACGTTAGGTGACAGTTTTGATAATCCTCAAGTTTGTATCTCATCTGGGAATTCATTTGCCACAGCACTACAATATTCATATCATGATTTTGAAAGTGAGGAGTTTAAAAAACTGCTTTCTCTAAGATCGCCATATCATGGATATTTTTCAAATGATAATTTTTTAGATAATTTAAGCACAACCAGTTCAAATGAAGAACGTTTTATAAAACTATTTAAGAGATATAACGAAACCACTTATGATAGTGATGAAGTTCTTGGTTCGTTCCCAATTCAAGAAATGAAGAATGTTATTTGTGGTGATTTTGATGGAAACGGTAAAGATGATTTGTTAATGTATTATCCAGCTGACAGAACTTTTGAAACTGATAAAATAATTCACAACAGATTAAAGCCTAATACAGAATATGATTTCTGGCTCAAGGGTGAAGTTATAGATACTGGCGGTAATTGGGTTGTTGCAGAAGAACACATTCACCGAAAGTTTAAAACAAATGATGAGGGGTTGATTATGCCTCAGATTAATCCAGATCCAATTCCAACTTTTACTCCGTCAGAATCTAGTTTAGGAAGTAACCCTAGAGTAAATATAGTAATATTCAATCCTCCAAATGGTACTTTCAATACACTTCCTCAGCAAGATTTTCAAAACGAAGTAATTAATAATAATGGAAACTAATACAATCAAACATATACTATATGTTTTTATTTCAGTTATGACTTTTAATGGTGTAGTAGCTCAAACCAATATTAGAGTAAGTGAGTTGGCTTTGTTAGGTATGTCAACTGAAGAAGGAATAAAACTAAGATGGGGAATTAATAATTCTTATCTATGGCAAGCTGCTTTAGATAAAGGTTACCTTTTAGAAAGAGCAATCTATGAAGATTCAAAGCCACTTGCGTCTTTGCCATTTCAAAAAATGAAAACTGGTTTACCTATTAAACAATGGGAGAAGAATAAATGGGAAACATTTGAAATGAAAAACCCATTAATAGAAAATTCTTCGGATAAAATTACTTATGCACATATAGCTCATTCATTAATTGAGGAATTGAATGCTATGGAAGGAGGAGAATCTTTTTCTGAGCAGATGGAATTTAAAAGAACCTTTGACAAGCAATTTGCATATGCTATGATTGCAGCTGAAATGAGTTGGGAGGGAGCACTATTACAAGGCTTGGGGTTTTATGATAAAAATGTTTCTTTTGGAAAGGAATATGTTTACAAACTAACTCTTGCATTTGAAGATTCCAATTTTGAAGTAAGTCCAGTATATTTCAGAATTGCTCACGAATTAGCTGAACAAAATTATAGTCAAGAAATTAGCGCTTTTGAAAACGAACAAGAAATAGCACTAAGCTGGCCCAAGCAATCAATTTTTTCTTCTTATAATATTGAAATTTCGACTGATAATATAAACTTCTACAGAGATAACATTGGTCCTTCAGTTGAAATTAATAATACTGATGAAGTTAGCGAGTACTATTCTTATTTGGTTGATTCGCTAATTAATTATCAAAAATATTACTTTAAAATTAAGGGCAATAGTCCTTTTGGTGAAGAAATTCTAATTGGCACAGCCTCAGGTATTCCTAGAGATAGAACTCCTCCCAAAAAACCAATGATTACAAAATTAGATCACACAAAGCCCGATGTTGTTACGATAAACTGGAAAATATTTGATCCAGTTGAAAGTGATATTGATGGTTTCGTTATTGCTCGGAGTTCAGAAGATCAAGGCGATTATTATAGGATTCACGAAGGATTAATTCCAGCTGATTGGAGAGCTTTTCAAGATAGGTATTTTGATAAAGAAGCTAATAATTTTTATATCATTGAGGCGGTGGATACTTCCGGAAATAGAAGTAGGTCTAGTTCAGGATACCTAACCCTCACCGATTCCATTCCACCTGCCATACCAATCAAAATAAAAGGTGTAATGGATTCACTTGGCATCGTAACGTTAGAAGTCGAACCTCAGAAAGAAAAAGATTTTATGGGCTATAGAGTCTATAAAGCCAATGCTGACGACCATGAATTTTCTATGGTGTTAGAGACCTATAATGATACTATTGTAGAAATTGCACGAAATCCGGTGATGATAGATACCAGCACGCTGGAATCATTAACTCCATTTGTTTATTATAAAATTGGGGCATTAGATTATAATTACAATGAATCACCACCATCAGAAATAATCAAAGTACCTCGACCTGATAAATATCCGCCAGTCCCACCAATGATAAATGATTATGTAGTTAGTGAAGGTAAGGTCAAATTGAATATTACAGTAAGTACAAGTGTAGATACCGAACAAAATTATTTGTATCGCAGAAAATATAAGAGTGAAGAATGGATTTTGCTTGATTCACTCAGTCTACAAGATATTACGGTCATTGACAGTACACTTGAAAGTTCTATTTTTTATGAATATGGAGCGAAAGCCAAAGATGTAAGTGGATTGGTATCTGAGATGGGTAATATCGTAAAAGCAAAAACTTATAACAAACCGAGACCTCTCAATATGGAAATTGAATGTCAGTTTTTTGAAAATGAAAACAAGGTATTATTGACGTGGAATGTTCTAGAACCTATTGAAGATCCGCTCATACATAAGATAGTCAAAATTGATGAAAATTTTATTGGGAGAACATTAAAAGGAGCTCCGGAAGCTTTTGTATTTAACGCTTTTGAAAACCCAGAGACACTTTATTTTTCAAGCTACACAAATAAAAAACAGTATCTCTCCCAAGAATCTAAAACTTGTCAAGTATCAAAAAACAAATTAGAAAATGAAGAAGCCTATAAAGCATATACGGAATTTTACAAGAGATAATCTGTATTTATTTTTTATTTTAAGTAGCATAACTATATGCACTGCTCAGCCTAACAAAATAACTCCGAAATATATTTTGCGACCCTACGCTGAAAATATTAGTCCTGATTGTAATATTTACAAGATAGCTTACTTTAGGATTTATGATAACGTTACAGAAGGCTATGAAGATTATTGGTTGAGATGCGGTGAAAAGACTGTCGAAGATTTTTCGAGTTCTCAAAATCATACGTACTGGGGGGCATATAAAGTCAATCCGGAAATAAAAGATAAACTCTATAAATTCTCGGATAATGAAAGTGTTTCTGGTATTAACATATCACCCAGGATTAAGGCCTTGCTTGATGGCAAAACGAACCGACAATCAGGAGAAACTGTTACTATCAAAAGAACGGGAACAGAAACTTTGTCTTATCGAATGGCGCTGCCTTACCCAACAACCGTACCTGGTGCGGGAAGGGATACTATTGATGCAAATAAAGTTTATGATTCTCGGACTAATGGGTTTAAGATCCAGTTTAAAAATTTACTGACTTTGCTAAAAAATAAGTCGAACTTGAAAATAGAAATTGTTGGTAGTGCAAGTGAATCATATAATGGTGAAGGGAGTGCTACAGAATTTAATAACAAACTTGCAAAAGACAGAACGGTTGCAGGGGTTGACTTTGTTCTGGCAAAATATAAAGAAATAAATGGTGAAAGTCTTGATTTTGATTTTGATAGAGAATCTTTGACATTTACAGGTCCAGACGCTAATCGTATTACTTGCAAGTCAAACGGAATTACAAATAACGATATAATTGACAATGACGATGATTTTGTAATTGATCAAGCGGTCACGTTTAGGGTTAAAAAATAAATCTTATGAGAATTTATCGACAAAGGGTCTACATTTTTTTATTTGGAGCTGAAATGACACTTCGTGTAATTGACTATAACAATAAATAGCCATGAAAAAAATATTAATCCTTTCCATCTTCTTTATTCTCTCCTTGACTGGGTCCTCTCAAGTTGACCTCTCCTTCTCTGCAAACAATCTAAAAGAAGAAGCCAACTGGTACACCCTCAACATCAACAACAGAACCACTCAAACAAAAAACACCTTCCTCAGCATCCAGGCCAGCAAAGATGGTAGGTTAATTTACAAAACCAGAACCAAAAACATCTTGCTAAATCAAGGCATATCCATTTATAATAAAAACCTCCTGGAACCGATCCAGGTAAACATAAACGAATTGGGCAACTTAAATGATCAGGACAGATTAATCCTTGATGTTTTATTGGTGGATGCTCAAAATGCGAATGTGATTTCGAGAATCAGAGAAAATATTGTTTTCTCGCAAAAAGAAAGCAGCAGTAATAATAACCTCGTTAGAGATCATTTTGATATGCAAGGCTCCATAAATATACTCGGACAACACTCAGATCGAAAAGGCGTAGGAAGCACGGTACCCCGAAATTTCTTAAGAGCAGATGGAAGAACCACCCTTTCCTTTTCAGCCCTACCCGTTGATTTATCTTTTCTCGTTACAACGGAACAATCTGCTCTGAGACAAAATATGAATAAGGCAACCGCTCGATTAAATATTCCTGTCTTAAAACAAAATCTAACAGATATCATCGATGAAAAAATAGAAGCTGCCGGGTCGGAAAGTAATGATCCTTCAGATACTGAGTTCAGACAATTCAAAAACGAAATGGTCCAGGATCAATTTCCGGAATATGGTAAATGGGATCTTTATTTCAAATCTGAAAAAGGAGCTGTATATCTTGAAAAAATAAAAACCTACTTTGCGGTGGAAGAATTAGAGCAAAGTAAAACGACTACTAAAAATTTTCGACGTTTTAAAGCATTAACGGAGAAAGAAAGTCTTAACGATCAGGAGAAAAAGGAAAAAAAAGAACTTCACCTCTTTGTTCTAAATGTGATAAGATTAAAAAAAGAAAAGGAGAAACTGGAGGTTGAATTAGGAGAAAACCTGGAAGAAACAAAAGCAGGTTATTTGTATTATGAAGAGGCCAATGCTTATTACGAATCTTTGTCGATCAATGATTACAAAAAACAAAACACAACCCTTAATCCATTTAGATTACTCAATAAAACCCAGAAATTTCTAAACATGTTTCAGGGAGTTGCCATCGGTACAACGAATCCATATTTTTCAAAAATGACCTTGAGTGGTTTGTTAATTAATGGAGCACACGTAGAGATAAACCCCGGAATTTTTTATCTATCCGCAGTGTATGGTCAATCCACAAAAGAAACCTTCGATAATTCATTTTCCATCCCGAATCTAACGTTAAAACAAAATACTTTTGGTATTAAAGCAGGAGTTGGAACAACGGAAGGAAGCCATTTACATTTTTCTTTTATCAATATAAAAGATGTGGAATCTTCCATTTCATCAGAATCACCAGTCACTCCTCAATCAAATCGGATCGTTGGTACCGATGCTGCCATCCTGTTGTTTGAAGATAAACTAAAACTGGAAGGAGAAATTGTCGGTTCCATGATTAACAGAAATGACAAAGCAGGGGAACTAGCGCAAAATCTGATGGACGGAACACCACTGAAAATACTCTTTCCCAAAACTAATAGCACCAGTTTTTTTGACTACGCATTTAGAGTAGGTGCCGACTGGAATATCAATAATGCCGGTCTGCAATTGAATGGAGAATTAGAAAGACTAAATCCAAATTTCCAATCCCTTGGTGCACCTACTTTGTTATCAAATACGATGCGATGGAACGCAGGAGTTAGAAAGTCGTTGCTGAACAATAAAATATCGATTGGGCTAAACGCCAGAAGAGATAATAATAGCCTGGATCCACTCTTATCTTCGGTTGAGAATGTGACAGAAGGATACGGCGGTGATATTACTTTGGCCTTTCCAGGAGCACCTCAAGTTTTTGCCTCTTATCAACCCTTTGCACAAAACAGTACCATCATTGCTACCGGAGAAGAGCAATTTACAAACACAAAAATTACAAACGTAAACATCACTTACCCTTATAAATTTGGAGATAAAATTAATTTAAGCACTTCTTTTACTTACGTAAATCAAACACTGGATTCTAATATTGATGGAGCCGCCACAAATAGTACGGTATATGCCATAAACCAATCTGTAAATTTCACCTCGATGGGACTCAACTTAGCGGCTAGTCACACCCCAAATCAGCTCTTGGGTGATATTGAATCAAGAAGTATCAACACTTTAAATTTAGGGATAAATTACAGTAAAGATAAATTCAACAGTAGTCTTGGTTGGCAAATTATGAAGGTCCCTAACCAGGAAACTAAAACAGGTTATCAGGCGTCTGCTGGATATAATATTACGGATGCAATTTTGTTCGGTATAAATGCACAAAGAAATATTTACGATAATTTGGAAACCGTAAATTCTTTCAATGAATATGTGCTTCAGTCAAGACTGCAAATAACTTTTGGAGGTAAGAAAAAACAAGAAAAAATTAATCCTCCAGAAGTAGAGAAATTAGAGGTAGAAAAAGAAACGGAGCCCTTAATTACCTCTAGTGATGAGGAAACTACTCAGGATGAGATGATAGAAACAAAAGTAGTTGAAGAAGTAAAAGAAGAGGAAGTTGTCGACGCACCTATTCTTACTGAGGATAAGAATGAAATACAAAATGAAAATAGAGATCAAGGCGATGAAGCTAAAATTGCTACTGAAGCACCCGAAACTACAGAAGAAAAATCCCCAGAGCCGATTGTTTATCGAAGCACAGATAAAAGAAATCATTTCAAAATAATATTCGCAATTGAATCTCGGCCAGATAAAACATTTATATCCTTAACTAGTATAGGTCCAGTAACGTATGAAAAATCAGGCGAAAATTATGTCTATTCGGTAGGACGCTTTAATTCATTAGAATCAGCTGAAAAGAGGTTAGTTAAAGTCAAGGCTAAAGGATTTCCAAATGCTAAAATTCTTGAATTTGATCAGGGAGAAGTTGTAGACAATAAGGAAAAGGAGGAAATAGCAGATGAAGAAACCACTCAAATTAAAACAAGCTATCGAATAGTTTTTAATTTATATGTCATCGAAGGCTATTCTCATAAAGAAATAGCAGAACTGTTGGGCGTTAGTACCAATACGACTAAGACCCAATTATTTAAAGCAAAAGCTGCTTTGCGAAAGCAACTGGAGCAACAACTATTAACCTAAGGAGCTTTGAAAAAATAAATTTTACCAATTTTGAAATGGATACTTTTTTCAATGAGTTGAAAACTTATGGAAAAAAGATTCAATTCAAAATTCTTCTGGTAAATTTATTTTTTCAATAATACTAAAATGATGGATAAGAAAAAACCGAAAGATAATTTGGAAAACTTATTCGGAAAAACGTTTAATGATGCCGAAGAAGTAGCTGAAGGGATGGGATGGGATATGCCTCCTGAGGATGTTTGGGACGAGATTCAGATGGGCCTTCAAGAAGAAAAAGAACCTAGAAGGATAGTGGGATACTGGTCATGGGTAGCAGCAGCAGCTAGTTTTCTATTGTTAATTAGTGTTTTTCAATTCTATCAATATAATCAAAAATATCAGGAACTTTCTCATCGCTTAGACCTGAAAGAAAAGGTAGTAAATACTATTCAATCGGATTTGGAAGACTTGATTTATCAAAAAGAGAAGCTCGTTACAGAAAAGAATCAAGTCAATGTTGATACTAGATTGAGTGAGGAGAAAGAAGGAGTTCCTTCAATTAGGAGGACTCCTTCTTTGAAGGAATCATCGGCTAACATCGCAGCAATAGAAAAGACAAGGATTGCTAATCAGTTCAATAATTCCCCACCAGAAAAGCAAGCAGCTAAATCTAATCGTTCCTCCTCTGTTAATGAAATACCGACAAGGAATCAGGTAAATAATATAGCTAATTTAGGGGAAAAGGAATTAGCAAATAAAACAAAAGACCTTCAAAGGCAGGAATTAATAAAAAATATTCCTAATAAAATAGTAGCCGACAAAAATATTGTTGACGTTTCAATTTCCAATTTACCTACCTTATTTAATCTGCTGGAAATCAAAGATAAAGTCATTCCTCCAACAATTCATTCAATTGTTCCTATTATTAAAAATAACCCTTCTTTTTATCTAGCAGCTGACTATGCTCCTTATTGGGAAGAAAAAAAAATAAAAGGTGGACGATTTGGAGGAGTAAGTCTTTTTTCTGGTTTGGAAAGTCAGGAGAAAAGTTTTACTACAGGACTTCAATTTGGGGTTAATCTAGGTAAAGGCTGGATAATGGAAACAGGGGTACGTTACACCAATTCCAACAAATCGGCACAGCATACTGGAAGCATTCCATATCAACTTTTGGAAGAAAAATTAAATAATCAAGGAATCTATGAAAGTACCTTTAATTTACAATTAGGCTCTTCTTCAGGAGCGATAGAAACAGAAGTGGTGCTTTCTAGAAGTTCTGCCACGTCGATTGAAGAGCAGACTGATTTAGGCTTGAATATTACCTTCTCTAAATCTGTTACTTCCTTAGATATTCCGCTTCTAGCAAAAAAACAATGGACCATTGGCAATCTTGGATTAAGCATTAGAGCAGGCTTGTTGAATCGATTTATTATTGAGAATAATCTGGAGACCTTTAATATAACAGTAGATGATGCTCGTTTTCAATCTCGTTTAAAATCGAATGAAGAAAGAATCAGTATGAATAAATTGAGTACTTATTCAGCGAATTTTTTAGCGGGTTTTGGTATGGAATATCAGATTCAGCCAAAGTTATCCGTATATGCTGAACCTACCTTTGTCAGAAGTATTCAACCAATTGCAAAGATTGGTTTGTCAGATATTTATACCGAAGGGAAAATGGTCAATTTAGGAATCAGGTATCAGCTTTAAAGAAAAGATGTCAGAGGTCAGACCGTCCTTTCAGGACTGTCAGAGGTCAGACTTAAAACGTTGATAACGCCTCATTTCAGGCAAGAAAATTAGCTTAGACCTCTGGTCTGAGTAGCCTTAATACACAACTACTCAGACCAGAGGTCTAAGCTAATTCTTGCAAAAATTGTCAAAGACTCTAATATAGCTAAACCGATTAACTTGGATTAATCGAGTACAGGTATTCTTATGTCTAAAACCAAAATTATCAAAAACATAAGGGATTATAGATGGTCAGATAAAAAATTCATATCGGAAGCCTAGAGATAGCTGGCATTTTTGAAATGCCTGCTATCTAGGATATTCCTTTTTTATCCGACGATCTATAATAGCGTTTTTATCTCGCTCAAATTTTATCATTTACGTGAGTTTTGAGGGTATCGGGCATATTTTTTTGTATGCCCTTACTCTTTTATCCTCAGCTCACCTTACTCATAAATAACAATATGTATTCATAATAATTTTTTAATAAAAAACTCATCAGAATGACAAAACGATTACTAGTTTTAGCACTAACATTTTATGCTACTATTGGCTTAATTGCCCAAACAACTATTAGCGGTAGTATCAAGGACGCAGAATCAGGCGACCCGCTCATTGGAGCAAATATTATTATTGAAGGTACAACTGTTGGTGCCAGTACCGATTTAGAGGGTGCTTTTTCAATTACTAGTGCGGAACCACTACCTTGGACAGTAGAAGTATCTTACACAGGTTTTAGTACCCAAACGATACAAGTTACCCAAAGTCAATCCAATTTGATGATTGCTTTAGAGTCAAATGCATTAATTGGGCAAGAGGTAGTCGTTTCTGCCTCTAGAAGGCGAGAAAAGGTACAGGAAGCACCTGCCTCTATTTCTGTTTTCAATGCTAGAAAATTGGAGGCATCTCCAAATGATAATCCCGTTAGAAATTTGATTTCTGCGCCAGGGGTGACCATCCAACAACAATCAGCAGGGAGAATCAATATCCAATTACGGGGAGATGGTGGACTCTTTGGGTCTGCCTCTTTTCCTATCCTAGATTATCGTTCTTTATCTGGACCAGGCTTAGGTACTTTTGACGCACTCAATTCGCCTTTGAATAATCTGGATATTGACCGAATAGAGGTGGTTCGAGGGCCAGGTTCTGCACTTTATGGGCCTGGAGTAACATCAGGTGTTGTGCATTTTATCACCAAATCCCCTATTGATAAACCAGGAACGGCTATTGAATTATTAGGTGGAGAATTAAATACTTTTGGGATTACTGCACGACATGCGACTAAGGTTTCTGATAAATTTGGTTTTAAAGTAAATGCCGTATTGAAACGAGGGGATGAATTTTCTTTAGACCCAAATGACCCTGACGATGCGGCACAAATTGCCCTATTTCAAAAAACGGTTTCTGCACCTGCAATTACGGATGGTATAGTTGATGCTACTCAGGCTGGTCGATTGCTGTTAGAAGAACGGGATTTAGACCCTGATGGAGATGGCAACGTTATGCAAGATTTTTGGAATCAATTCTCCCTAACTAGTACCTTAGAATTCAGACCACAAGAGGACTTGTCTATCAATCTTTCTGGTGGCGTAAATGCAGCCTCAGCCGTTTTTTATAATTCGCAAGGAGAGGGATTATCGCAAGCAACAGAGACTTGGGTACAAGCCAGAATGCAAAAAGGTGGTTTATTTGCGCAAGCTTTTTATTTAGGGAATACAGGAGGTTCTGATGATAATCCTACTTTTTTATACCAAACTGGTAATAGTACAGGATTTAGTCGTAGCAGGTCGTGGAGACCGATTTAATTTTACAGACGAAACTTCCTTCTCTCCACGGGCGGTTTTGGTTTATAAACCTTCTCCAAAACATACTTTCCGTTTTGGTTATAATCGAGCAGTAGGTGCGCCCTCTCAATTACAAGTCAATATTGATTTCCCTGTATCAACTATTGTTCCTGGGGTAATGGATATTTGGTTAGTAGGTAATAAGAATGAGCAGACTTTCAATAATCCAACTATCGAATTGAATAGCTTGTTAGGTGGATTTCCTGACCTTCCAATAGGTACGCCTGGTTTCCCGAATGCTTATACCTACGGTGCGGTTGCCGAACCAACTTTAGCCGAATTGATTCCTGGTATTGCAGGTGCTTTACAAGCAGGAGGTGCGGATGAGGCGACAGCTAATGCCGTTGCAGGGGCTATTCAAGGTTATTTAGTAGACCCTGCTAATACGCCTGATGGTTTTTCTGGTAATTTCTTTGGCTATAATGCTTTTAATGGAAATCCACTAGGTGTTACAAATGCACCACAAGCCGTATTAAGAAAAGAAGATACTTGGGAATTTGGCTATAAAGGTTTAATTGGCAATAAACTAGGTGTAAGTTTAGATATTTATAATAGGAAGATTGATGGTAATACTTTGTTTACGGCGATTAGCCCAACTTATTCCTTAGTGAACCCAAATCTTGGAGCAGATTTAGGAAATGCAGTTGCTACTACTGAATTAAGAGATTTTATTTTTACTACTTTGGGCGGCAACCAAAATCCAACTGCTGGACCAACAGCGGACGGATTAATCCCTGTTATTAATGATGCATTTGCAGCGGGTGGCGAAGGTTATGCTGGTGCCATCGTCGATTTATACGCTATAATAGGGGCAACACCAACGGACAATGTGCCAGCTAATGGTATCACACATATTGCCGCTGGATATAGAACTTTTGAGGCTTATGATTACACAGGCGTTGACCTAGGATTAGAATTTTATGCAAATGAAAATTTATCTTTTTATGGAAATTATTCCTATATCTCGGATAATATCTTTAATCCAGCGATTAAAGGGGCAGACGGTGCTACAGAAACAACTTCTATTGCCGCTCCTCAAAATAAGGTTCGATTAGGCGCAAATTATACACCAGTAAAAGGATTAAGAGGCAACATCTCTATTCAATATGATGAATCTTTTATGGCTTTATTAGGGCAATTTTCTGGTGATACAGGCAATAGAACGGTGGTGGATTTGGGATTGGGTTATAAATTCAATGATACCATTACTTTTGACATTTCGGCTCAGAATGTATTGGATAATGAATACCGAGCTTATCCATTATTCCCTGAAATTGGAAGAAGGGTATTGGCTAAGTTGACCTTTAATTTTGCAGGAAAAGGATAAAGGTGATGGTTAGATTGTCTGATGGTTAGATTGTTTACGGGATGTTGACTGAACAATCTAGCCATCAAATAATCAGGTGTCCATTCGGGATTGCCTAGTTTGGTTAATGTTTCTGCTTCTATACTTTTCATTTTATTTCATTAGACTTAGATTTTTATAAAATTAGGATTTAAAACCTAATTTTCAAATTTAATACAAAAAATGTTTGATGGAGTTGGAAATCTATTGTGCATCAACTATAGGTGGAATAATTTTGCGCCATATATCTAACTAAGTAGAGAAAAGGCAAAATCTATAATGCTGGGCGCATTCCTTTATGAGGTAACACTATTATCTATAATTAGAAGTCAGCTAAAAGTGGAAAACCTAATAAAATAGTATCTTAACATCGAAACGAACGTAAACTGTTAAGTTATAAATACTAATTTCCATAGTCTGACAACCATGGATGAACACGAAAAAATAAAATCTCTACAATGAACTTATATGAAAAAATAAAATCAAAAATTACGGTTAGAGAAATAATTGAAGATTTATGTAACATCACTTTAAAAAAAGATGGCGATAATATTTATACGGGTGCTTGTTTCAAATGTGAAGGTTCTGAAAATACAACAAAATTTAGGGCATTTCCTAGTGGATTTCATTGTTTTGATTGTGGTACAAAGGGAAGTTTAGTGAGTTTAGTTGAGCAACTAAAAAATATTAGTAATAAAGATGCCTTTAAATATTTAGTAACAAAATATGCTCCCGAAGAAAAATATACTGCAAAAGAAAATAGGCTTGCTAAACAGATAATAAAAGAAGAATCAAAGAAAAATGATAATCTTATTTTAGATGGAATCTTGTACGAATCGTTGGTAAAAAGAGGAAAGAAGGCTTTGTTTGAATCTGAAGGTAAAAGTACACTAGATTATCTTGAAAATGATAGAAAATATAACATAAAAAATATTAAGCAAAGTGACTTTTTCTTTATGCCTACCGTGAAAAAATGTCAAGATTATTTAGTTAAAAAATTCCCTAAACAAAAAAATTACATTTGTGGCAATTCCGAGGATAAAGTCGCAAAACTCTCTTTGAAAGGAAGGTTTAAAAAGCCATTTTCTCTTGGAATACCGTACAGAAATGACGATGGAATTATTGTTGGACTTATATTCAGAAGTATTGTTCCGAAAGGAGAAATTGTAGAGTATTATGACCATTCTTCTAAGAAAGTGATAAAGTCCAAAGATTTAAAGCGATATGATAGTACAAAAGGACTATCAAAATCTTCCTTATTTAATATCAACAAGTGCGAAATATCTTCTGAAATTTTAGTTGTTGAAGGTTACCCCGATGCCACTTACCTTTCTACCTATCCTAAGGTAAATATTTGTGCAATTGGTCAAGGTAGCTTAGGGGATTCGAATATAAAAAGCTTAATTAAACGTCAAGTTAAAAGTATTATTTTGTCCCTTGATAACGATAAAGTAAAGGAAAGCAAAGACGTAAAATCGGAGGTAGGAAAGCTGTTTAAAAAGCATAAAAAAACAATCAGCGCAATAGAAAAATTATCAAAAGAGAATATATCAGCTTTTGTTATTAATCCAGATACACTTGGAGAAGTGAAAGATATTGATGAAAAATATAGAGCATCTGGTATTCAGGGAGTACACCAACTTCTTGGTGACAAACTTAAAAGTGTCGATTACTTAATTGGTTTAATAGAAAGTGGACAAGCCTTGATGAAAGAAGATTTTAATGAGCTAGAAATCAACCATTATTCATTATCAAAATATGGTGAATTTACGAATTGTGTTTGCAATCATGAGAAAGAGGCTTTTGAATCTTTATTTATATGTAAGTTTTCAAATTCTACGATTTCAAAAAATAGTATAGCGCAATTAAAAATATTATTAGATTCGGAGAGATTTTTAAGCGAGGAAGAACTTCTATGTGGACTTAATAGGTTGGTTGGAAAGGATAACAAATTGCTGGGTTTTCTTCAAAAGAATACCGTCAACTTTGAAAATATTTTTGATAAAAAAAATCAGACTATATTCCGTTTGATTTGTGGCCAAACAGGTTCAGGACAGCTAAATTTGAAATTAAATAAAAGGACACAAAAGCGATTTGAAAGGATTCAAAATCTGCCTGCTATTAATTTGATTCCTAAAAAAACATTAGAAAAACTGTTAATAGAAAGTATTGAAAATACAATTTATTTACATTACGATAATCTTCTGAAAAAAGCTCAAAATGTTAGCCTTTCTTCCATTGATACTTACTATCAATTATTGAACCTTTTGTCTAAACTACAAACAGAAATAAGCAGTTTAAAAGTAAGCTAAAGTTCAATATTATCCTCTACCTCTGAAATCATCAAAGATTCAGGGCTAAAGTAATGCTCCGAAAACTTTCCTGAAACGTGGTCAAACCACATACATTTTACTTTTTTGTCTGATAGTTTGCGAATTTTTGTATTTTCAATGGATTTGTGATAAATGGGTTTCTTTTCTTTCTCTAGTAAATTTTCTATACTTAAAACATACATCGTTGGAGGGAGGAAGAATAAGTTGTCGTATTTTTTTGTGATAGAATACTTTATTTCGTCTTGATTTTCCTTTATAGCATTTTTTAGAATAGAGGTTGTAAATTTATTAGCGACAGCAAGCGTTTTCAAAGAAACACATTGATTAAGCATTGGATTTATATCAGCTATTTGAACTGTGGATTTTACAAGAACGCCAATATTAAACCATCTATCATTATATTTTCCACTTTTATCCGAATACCATTGACAGCGAACTTTGACTGAATCCTTCTTTTTTAAACCTGTTGATTCATCAATTAAATGAGCCGTTTTTAATTCTTCTTGTACAACTTCTAACACAATCATAGAAGGCGGAAACATTTTGTTTTGTCCATGTTTGTGAATCGTTGTAATATTATTTTTAGTGATTTTAGTTTCAGTTAAACCAATTTGAGAAGATTTAGTGGCAAACTCCACAATATTTCCTATTTCTAAAGTGTCAAATGTCAAAGGAGACTTATTATGTTTTACTACTTTTGTTGTGGGCATACTTGCTTTTTTTTGCGAAAAAAATTCAAAATACATAAAAATTTCTTTCCTTTCTCTATTTTTACATCGTTATATCAAGATGAAACTATTTCTCCTATACTTTATGCTTTTGGTACAGACCATGATATACCTCTTATTCAACAAATAAGGGCTATTCTACTAATACTGACTTGACTTTTAGTTGAGGATAAAACTATTTTATTTCTAAATAGAATATGAGAATTAGGTGAGCATCTGTTGTTTCTAGTAACCAGAGAATTAGAATATGGTATTAATTATATCATATCCAGTCTCTTGGCGAATGAATCGAACGGAATCTATGTAACAAACAAATGTTAATGATATTTAGTTTCATTATTTATAGAAATTATTATTGTTAATTGGTTGTTAGAATCGCAATACCAACGGGAATCATGAAAATGGTTGACGGTCTTGACTTTTTATAAAGTGTTATGCATAAAGTAGCGCAATTTAGATTGCAGGATACCCCGTGGGAATGGGAGTAATCTTGATATAATTTTTGTAAAAAACTTTTATGAACAAAGAAAAAAAATGGCTGAAACAAAGAGGGTATTTTCATATAACAAAACAGATTAAAAGAGAAGACTATTCAAAAATCCTTCCTTTTCTTCAAGACAAAAAGAAAATTTCAAGACACGCTTTTTTTCCGCTTTTACATAAAAAAATTCCTCAACGCAGATTTAAAATTATTGGATATGATAATAAAAATGTTCCTATCCGTAAGCATAAAAAATATAACAAGAAAACAGAGCAAATTGAGCCTACGAAAAAAATGCGCCCGATACATTACGCAACTCACATTGATGCGCTAATTTATGCTTATTACTCCAATGAGATTATTCAAGAAAAGTATGAAAAACAATTAACCGAAACGCCTGATTTCTCTAATTGTATTACCGCATATAGGAGAATCAAAACAGAGGATAATTTAAGGAATAAAAATAATATAGATTTCGCAAAAGATGTTTTTGATTACATTAAGGAGCGAGGAGAATGTTGTGCAATGGCGTTCGATATCGAAAGTTTTTTTACAAATCTTGACCACAAAATATTGAAAAAAGCATGGTTTACATTATTAGGCACCTCTTCTCTGCCTCCTGACCATTACAATATATTCAAATCCATTACCAATTATTCTTATATTCTATTAGAAGATTTAAAAAAGCATAAAGGGGGTTTTGATGAACAACAATTGGCACTTAATAGAAAAGAAGGAATCCGTGCATTTTTTGATTCGCCAAATTCATTGAAAGAGAAAATAAAAGCGGGAGAACTAAGAATTTGTAAAAACCAGTATCACAACAAACAGAATAAAGTTTTAAGAAAAATCAGAGGAATTCCTCAAGGACTCCCCATCAGTTCTATGCTCGCAAATCTTTATTTATTAGAATTTGATAGAACCATTTATCAAAAAGTGATGGTAGAAATGGGTGGTTTTTATCGTAGGTATTCCGATGATATTGTTATAGTATGCGATGAGAAAGACATAAAAGTTGTACAAAACTTGTTGGTTGATGAGATAAAAAAATACAAGTTGAAGATTTCTTTGGGTAAAACAGAAATTTGTATTTTCAAAAAACAAGTTGTAAACGAAAAGAAAGTTCTTCGCTCGACAGGTATAATTACGATAAACAAGCAGGAAGTAACAAAAGCGAACTACCCTTTTCGGTACTTGGGATTTGAATTTTATGGCGATAGAACTTTGATAAAATCAGCTAATTTATCGAAATTTTATCGAAGAATGATTTACGCAGTCAAGACAAAAGCCAAGAGAATAAAAAAAATAGAAGAAAGGGATTTAGTTACAAATGCACCTTTGTATAAAAGGAAATTATATAGAATTTATAGTTTTCATGGAAAGAAGAGTAGAGAATTGGATATTATCAGAAATCGGTTAATCGTCAATACAAGTAGGCAATCATTCGAGTATGAACAAAAATTAGGAAAGAGAAAGTTTAGAGGAAATTATTTAGCCTATGTTGAAAGAGCCAGCAAAATAATGAAAGAACCTGCAATAAAAAGGCAGTTGAAAAATCATTGGAAAATTTTAAAAGATGCCATAAATAGAAGAATCTACGGAGAAATTTAAACAAAAATTTGTGACTAATTTGACTAAACTTCTCCGCTGGCATTTTTTAGCCATTTGCTCATCATTTTAACTACCATTTTGTGGTCAATAGGGTTTTAGGGTCTTTACTTCCTTTAATATCTTCATCCAATTTCCTTTCTTATCCAGTAGAAAGTTTGGTGTAAGCAGAACAGCCAAACAATCACCCAATCGTCTCCGTAGCAATCAATCCCCCATATTCCAAAGACAAATGTCGATGATGCCCAATAGCCGCATATTCTTCCGAGGTGGACATTTCAATAAAGGCTTCTTTGGAAGGGTAATAAACCACTAAAAATCGGTCGGGTTGATTGGTATAATCTCCAATAACCGTTTTCTTTGTATTGCCTGCCCAAATTGCTTTACCACCAACTTTTTCTAAAAGAGGCGTAACATGTTTGCTGTAAGTATTATAGGCTTCTTCGCCTGTTCTGCCATCTTCTGTTTGGTCTTTAAACTTTAAAATATTCACCATCACTAATGGCGTTTGCGAAGGGTAGTTTTTAATGAAATCTACGAAATTTTCTTTGGGGGCTAGGATTTGATTAGTTAAATGCCTTTTTTTTTAAAGGTCAGACCGCTGCGCTGTCAAACCATGAAGAATGATAATTCTGAACTCGAAGGGATCGGTGGCTTACCTTACTATCAGAAGTCAGGCTTGCTAGTGTGTCAACGTCATAAGTCTGACATCTGACAATGAAATGGTCTAACCTCTGACTTCTTTTCTATCAATTCTGCCAATAAGCGAACTCATCCTCCTTTGATTTCGATTCATTCAAATGCTTATCAATAGTAA
>ENA-ORXT01003138-ORXT01003138.1-marine-metagenome-genome-assembly--contig:-NODE-3138-length-18621-cov-4.939118_pt1 | contig 18621 bp, 15 predicted proteins | sample MGYA00237868_ERZ511482 | MGnify/ENA metagenome assembly ERZ511482 | reverse complement strand
CAGCTAGAAGTAAGATCGCAAAAAATCCTTAGCTAAAGGCGAATAACGATCCTTTTACAAACGTACAAGGGGGCAAACAACTTAGCCCGGAGGTACTCCGGAGGAGTTTCTCCGGGCTACCGGGCTGCCGGGCTACCACGCTCCCGAGCTACCGCGCCCAAAAGGCAACAGGAAAATGCGCCTTTGACAGACCACTAGCTCCTAGCTCCTAGCTCCTATCTAGCAAACGTTACCGCCCGCTTTTCCCGGATCACCATCACTTTGATCTGGCCGGGGTACTGCATGGATTCCTGTATTTCCTGGCTGATCTTGAAGCTCAGTTCGTCGGCGTGCTGGTCGGAAACCTTGTCGGCTTCGACCATGATGCGGAGCTCGCGGCCCGCCTGCATGGCGAAAGCGGACTCGACGCCGGGGTTTTTCTTGGCGATATCTTCCAGCTCCTTGATGCGGTTGATGTACCCGTCGAGCACCTCGCGGCGGGCACCCGGGCGGGCACCGCTGATGGCGTCACAGGCCTGCACGATGGGGGAGATGATGTTGGTCATCTCGATCTCGTCGTGGTGGGCACCGATGGCGTTGATCACGATGGGGTGCTCCTTGAATTTTTCGGCGAGCTGCATGCCAAACAGGGCGTGGCTCAGTTCGCTGTCCTCGTCGGCGACTTTGCCGATGTCGTGCAGCAGGCCGGCGCGCTTGGCCATCTTGACCTGCTTCTTATTGAGGCCCATTTCGGCGGCCATCGTGGCGCAGAGGTGAGCCGTTTCGACGGAGTGCTTCAGCATGTTCTGGCCATAGCTGGAACGGAAGCGCATACGGCCGACGTAGCGGATCAGCTCGTTCGGCATCCCGTGGATGTCGAGTTCCACGACGGTCTTCTTACCGATCTCCATGATCTTATTCGTCAGTTCTTTCTTGACCTTATTGACCACCTCCTCCACGCGGGCGGGGTGGATGCGGCCATCGGTCACCAGCCGCTTGAGCGACAGGCGGGCGATCTCCCGGCGGATGGGGTCGAAGCTGGAGATGACGATCGTCTCCGGCGTATCGTCCACCACCAGCTCGGCGCCGGTGGCGGCCTCGATGGCGCGGATGTTGCGGCCTTCGCGACCGATGATCTGGCCTTTGACCTTGTCATCATCGAGCGCGAAGACGGAAACGGTGTTCTCGATCGTCATCTCGGCGCACATCCGTTGGATGGTGGCGATGACGACCTTGCGGGATTCTTTGGCGGCATCCGTTTTAGCTTCCTCCAACAGCTCGCGCTTGAGGTTGAGGGCTTCGTTGGCCGTCTTGTTCTTCACGTCTTCCAGCAGGCGCTCTTTGGCGTCGGCCTGACTGAGACCGGCGATCTGTTCCAGTTCTTTGGTAAAGCGGTCGTGCTGGGTGTCCAGTTCTTCCTGCTTTTCCCGGGCCAGGGCGATCTCCTGATCGAGGACTTTGGTCCGCTCGTTGAGTTTTTGCTCCTCCTTCACCAGGGCTTTCTGCTCGCGGGCAATCTCGGCGCGCTCGGAGTTAAAGCCGGACCGCTCGGTTTTCATGGACTCGGCCTCCTCTTTCAGGGCGGCGCGTTTTTCCTTGAGTTCCTTGAGTTCTTCTTCCTTCTCGGCCTTGAATTCATCCTTGAACCGCTGAAATTTTTCCCGGCTTTCCTTGATTTTCTCCTTCTTGAAGGCTTCCTGCTTGTCCTTGAATTCGGAGAAACTTTTCTCTGCTTTCAGTTTAGCTTCGGAGATCGTTTTTTCGGCTTTCAGTTGGGCGTCGGCGATGGTTTTTTCAGCGACCCGTTTGTGGCTTTCGTCCTGGACGGCGGCGGCTTGCTTTTGCTTACCACCAACGGCGAAGTAGGTGCCGGCCGCGCCTACGAGGAGGGCAATGACGGCGTATAGAATTTCCATTGGTTTTGATGATTGTAGTGCGTTTAAAAAAGGAGTACAATCAACAACCGAAGTAATAACTATCGAATCTTAGGCCAGCATTCCGTCCACCAGCGAATTGAGTGCCTGTAAACGACCGGCGAGCTCCCCTTCCAGACTGGTGTCGGCCATTTTACGGGCGCTGCGCAGTTCGTCGGCGTAGGTGAGCAGGGTCATCACGAGGCAGTCCTGGAGGTCCCGTTCGGCGTACTTCACCTGAAAATCATTGAAGCGTTCATTGATCTCGTTCACCAGGGCGCGCAGGCCCGCCTCGTCGCGCGCGTCGATGCGCAGCGGGTAGGGGCGGCCGGCGATGACCACGATGATGGGGTTTATATCCGGGGAGGTGGATGCCATGTTGCTAATTCCGTTGCAGCCAGTCCAGACACCGGTCTACCTCTTTCAGGCAGAACTCGATGGTTTCCCGCTGTTGGCGGCCGGCGGCGGCGGTGGCTTCGCTTTGGGGCGGGGCCTGGGTGCCGGCTTCGGCCGTTTCGGCGTCGGGGTGGCTGCGTTGTAGTTTATCCTTCAGCGAGTTCACGATGCCGGTCTGGCGATCGAGCGCTTGCTTGAGCTGTTGATTTTCGGCGACGACGCGTTCGTGGTCCGCCCGTTGGCGATCCACGGCGGCGTCGAGTTGCCGGAGTTTTATTTCAAGACCATCTAGTAAGGCTAGAGGTTCCATTGTCGGTTTGAGTTTCGGTTGCGGCGACACGGTCAGAGTGGCCGGTCGCCTGTTCGGGGCAAGATACTACGAGTTTGAGGATTAACGGCGAACGGATAAGAAGATTGCCGGTAGGAGCCGCTACGGGTAATGGCCGGAAGATGAACTGACGGCGTTACGACAGCTGCTATAGCCGATCGTTATTTACCGCCGCACTTCCGCACCCAACTGCTTCGTCAGTGACCCTTCGATACTGCGCATCACCTTGTCGACCGCCTTGTCATTCAGCGTTTTTTCGTCGCTTTCCAGCGTGAAACTGACGGCGTAAGACTTCTTGCCGGCACCGAGTTGTTCCTCGTTGTCGTAGACGTCGAAGAGGTTAACGGCGGTCAGCAGCTTCTTTTCGGCCTTGCGGGCCAGGCGCTCCACGTCGGCGAAGGTGACCTTACGGTCGACGATGAGGGCCAGGTCGCGGCGCAGGCTCGGGTACTTGCCCGGCGTTTTGACCTGCACGGGCTTCCTGGGCAAGACCTTGAGGATGTTGTCCCAATTAAGATCGGCGTAATAGACGTCGGTTTTAATTTGGCGGGCACGCAGGTGCAATGGTTGGATCTGGCCGAAGTTGGCGAGCACCATAGGCCCTTTATGATACTGAAGACCGTAGCTGAACTCGTCAGCCGGTGCCTCGGAAGTACGGTAGTTGTCGACGCCGAGGCGGCGAAGCACCAGTTCCACGGCCGCCTTGACGGTGTAAAAGCCCGCCTCGTTCTTGCCGCCCCGGCCGGACATGTGCCAACTCTCCTCCGTCCGCTTGCCGGTCAGGGTCAGCGTAAGGTGGTTGGTCTCGGCGTACTTGTCCCCCTCCAGTCGGTAGGTGCGGCCGAACTCGAACAAGCGCAGGTCGTTTTGCTGCCGGTTGAGGTTGTGGGCCACGGTGCCGAGCGCGCTTTGCAGCATGGCGGGGCGCATGACGTTGAGGTGGACGTTGGAGGTGTTGTTGATGTACACCACGCCGTCCAGCCGATCCTTACCCTCGGCCGGCTCGCCGTAGAAGCGGGACTCGTCGAGGCTCAGGGCCATCATTTCGTAATAGCCGTTGGCGGCCAGCAGGTCGCCGGTCAGCTCGCGGATGTAGTTGGGGTCGGGGTTGGGGGCCACGATCATGGCCGTGGTGATCATTTGGGGAATCGGCACGTTGTCGAAACCGTAGATGCGCAGAATTTCCTCGATCACGTCGATCTCGCGGAGCACCTCGGCCTTGTTGGTGGGTACGGCGACGGTGAAGCCTTCGGCATCCGGCTTGAGGATCTCCATCCCCATACTTTCCAATATGTTTTGCACCCGCGGCCGCGCCAGATCCGCACCGATGACGTCCTTTACCCGCTGATCGCGTACGCGAATTTCGAGCGGCTCGATCGGGTTGGGGTAGAGGTCGAGCAGCCGGCTGGTGACCTTACCGCCGGCCAGTTCTTCCAGCAACAGGGCCGCGCGTTTGAGGGCGTAAACGGTCACGTTGGGGTCACTGCCCTTCTCGAAGACGCGCGCCGCGTCGGTCCGCAGGGTGTGGCGCATGCTGCCGCGGCGGGTGGTGCCGGCCTCGAAGTGGGCGGCCTCCAGGAAAATTCTGGTCGTACCGTCGGTCACGCCGCTGTTGAGCCCACCGAACACGCCGGCGATGCACATCGGCTGGTGGTTAGCGTCGCAGATCATCAGGTCGTCGGCGCTGAGCTCGCGCTCCACCTCGTCGAGGCACATGAATTTCGTGCCTTCGGGGAGCTTCTCCACGTTAATTTCTCCACCACCGATTTTATCGAGGTCGAAGGCGTGCAGCGGCTGGCCGAGTTCGTGCAGTACGAAGTTGGTCACGTCCACGACGTTATTAATAGGTCTCACGCCGATGGCTTGCAGGCGGGCGCGCAGCCAGTCGGGGCTCGGGGCCACCTTGAGGTTTTCGATGGTCAGGCCGGCGTAGCGCGGGGCCTGACTCGCGTCTTGAACGGTGACTTTAACGGGCGCACCGCTGCCTTCTTTGAAAGCGGAGACGTCGGGTTTTTGCACGGCCACGTCCTGTCCGTGGTTCACGTTGAGGGCGGCCGCCAGGTCGAAGGCGACACCGACGTGGTTCGTCGCGTCGGAGCGGTTGGGGGTAAGGCCGATGTCGTAAACGTAGTCTTCTTCCAGTTCGTAAACTTCGGCGGCCGGGGTTCCGGGAGCGTAGGCTTTATCGAGTACAATGATGCCGTCGTGGCTTTCGCCCAGACCGAGCTCGTCTTCGGCGCAGAGCATCCCTTCGGATACCTCCCCGCGAATTTTGCCTTTCTTGATTTTGAAGGAGTCGCCGCTCAGCGGGTGCAGTTCGGCGCCGACGGTGGCTACGATCACGTGCTGACCGGCCGCCACGTTGGGCGCGCCGCAGACGATGGAGACGGGCTCGCCCGCCCCGGTGTCGACTTTGGTCAGACTCAATCGGTCCGCGCCCGGGTGCTTGCCGCATTCGACAACGTGGCCCACCACCACGCCGGCCAGGCCGCCGGGTATAGACTCCACCTTGTCCATACCTTCCACCTCCAGACCGGTGCCGGTCAGCACCCGGCCGACGGCTTCGGGGTCGATATCTATACTGAGGTATTGGCGCAGCCAGTTGAGGGACACTTTCATAGCGCGCAAAGGTAATATAGCTTGCCCAGTCACCTCAAGTGATTTGTCAACTTATGGCGGATGGTGCGGGAATCTGTTCTTCCGGTAGCCTCCGGTAGCTGGATTCCGCCCTCTCGCCGCGATTTAAGCGTGCCCGTAGTTCGGCCATTGTACTGTTAGGATTCGGAAAGTTAGGGGGTTGAATGTTGACGGCAATACTGTATCATGGACGTCGCATTAACATTTTCTTAAGTTTTAGATCACTTTTATTCCTTTCTTGCCCTCTATAATTGCAGGTAAGCTGCAAAATAACTAATTTTAACATTTAATCCACGTGACTTTTTAACAAAAAAAGTGTCTCTACCCCCGAACACCAATGTCAGCGGCCAGGTTAATGCTGAGCTTCTGAACATGTATTCGTTCAACCATATTTTAATTCACTCAAACGCACTATAGATTATGGATTTTTCCGCTACTATTAATTCAATGCTGGGCCGACTCGGCGACGCCGTGCCTACCATCGTGGCAGCATTGCTCATTTTACTCATCGGCTACTTCATTGCTAAGATCCTGCAACGGATAACTTACAAACTACTCAATAAAACGGGGCTCGATAACCGTATTGCTTCGGCAACCACCAGTGGCGTAAAGCCGGAAAGAGCACTTTCCAAGCTGGTGTACTACCTTATAATGGTAATCGTCTTGCTGGCCGCACTCGACGTGCTTGGGCTGACCAGCGTCATGGCTCCGCTCAATAACATGGTGGATAACTTCCTCGGCTTCATTCCCAACATCATTGCCGCCGGTTTGATCGGCTTCATTGGTTACGTGATTGCCAAGATTGTATCGAGCCTGGTGGGTATGGCGGCCGGATTTCTGGAAGGCATAAGCCAAAAGGCCGGCCTGAGCGCCGACATCAACCTGACCAGCATTCTGACCAAAGTCGTGTTTATTCTCGTGTTCATTCCGTTACTGATCGCCGCGCTCGACGCGCTGAAACTCGACGCGATCACCGAGCCGGCGAAAGACATGTTGCAGTCTTTCATCTCCGCCATTCCACGCATCTTCGCCGCGGCCTTCATCATCGGTATTTTCTACATCGGTGGTAAGTTCATCACCGGCTTGCTGAAGGGTTTACTGACGAGCCTGGGCACTGACGGTCTGGCCACGCGTCTGCGCATCAACGGTCTTATCGGAGCGGGCACCAGCCTCAGCTCATTAATCGCTAATGCCGCCTTCTTTTTCATCATGTTTTTGGGTATCATCACCGGCATGGAGCGCCTGGGCTTCGAGCGACTGGACTACATCCTGGCCGAAATCTTCGAACTCACGGGACAGATCGCTTTCGGTCTCGTTATCCTTACGCTCGGTAACTACCTGGCAAACCTGGCGTACGAAACCATGTCCGCCGGACGGACGGATACCTTCCTGGCCTCCCTCGCCCGCATCGTTATCCTGGGCTTGTTCCTGGCCATCGCACTGCGCACCATGGGCATCGCTGATGACATCGTGAACCTCGCCTTCGGTCTCACCCTGGGTGCCGTAGCCGTAGCCGTAGCACTTTCCTTTGGCCTTGGTGGCCGTGAAGCCGCCGGCGAGCAGATGAAGCGCATCCTGGATAAATTCAACAAGGATAAAAACATTCCCGGAGCCGGAAAGCCCCGGTAAAACGTCCGCTTACGTTAAAACACTCTGATTATTGCCCCGGCCGGAAGAATTTCGGCCGGGGTTATTTATTATTTTATCATCTTTGTTAACCTAACCGGCTCTGACCGGTTACACTTGCACATATTCCCCAAAGGCTACTACTATGAAATCTACCCTGCTGACGCTTCTCATAGCCGTTTGTTCCTGCTGTTTCGCGCAGCGGTCGCAACTGCGCGTGGAGCCGGCCAGCGTGGTAAAAGACGTGATGGTGGATGATTTGCAGGACGATTACCAGGACATTACCCCGATCACCGTCACCAACAATTCTAACCGGCCCATGGAGTTGACGCGGGAGCAGATCGTGATCGGTAAGCCTTCCAGTTGGAAGTACGGCACTTTTAATCGCCGTAACCGCACTTCTCCCTACCTCATTAATTCCGCGGCCGCAACCGGTAGCGAAGCGGTGCGTCTCGCGCCCGGCGAGTCCACTACTTTTTACGTCGTGCTTCAGCCCGACGGACTGGCGGGTGACGGTCGTGTCGAAATTCGATTCATCGATCGTAATACGCCCGGCACCATCGTCGGTAAAGCAGTGGTCACTTCCGAGATTACCCAGCGCGTCGGCTCCGGTGGTTCAGCCGCCAACGGCGGCGGCGGATTGTCCGGCCGGCCGGCACCAACGGCGGTACGCCTTTTCCCTAACCCGGCCCGCGAACGCTTCTTCGTTGAAGCACCTGGCGGCACTAAGCTCGGCCGCGTCGAAATCCGTAATACCCTCGGCAGCACCCTCAAGAAATACGATCAGCCGGCCGGTAAGGAAGGCTACGATATCGATAGCCTCCCGGATGGCCTGTACATGATCAGCATCTACGACGACCGGGGCAAGAAGCTCAAGACACTGCGGTTGCTGCACCGCCAGTTCGGTGCTTAATCAGTCAGAAGTCAATTAGTCATCAGTCAGGAGTGTGCCGATGCATCATGACCTGACCGCCGGGGTTGTCCGGCGTAATTCGCGCCGATTCAGACCCGCCGCTCGCTCCTCCTAATTCTTATTTTTGTTTTCTTCTACTTCCGCGATCCCCTTACGGCGCGTAGGCATCCTTTTGCGGTAAACCCCCAACATCTTTTTTCCGGACATGAGTACCACTTCCACCCCCAAGACTACGGACTTCACCTCCTCCGTTCGCCTCGCGCTGGCTGACCTGCGTGTCGCCGCCGCCGCACTCAATCGCCAACCCGATGCGCGGCTTAACGAATGTCTGCGCCACCTAGCCGAGTTGACCGAAGCCAACGTCGGCCCGCTGCTCGCCGCCAACGCCCTCGATCTGGCGCGGATGGACCCGGAAAACCCGAAGTATGACCGCCTGTTGCTTAACGAGCAGCGGTTGCAAGACATCGCGTCTGACCTGCGTCGGGTGGCCGGGTTACCGTCTCCCCTGGGCGTGGAGCAGGAAGCGAATACGCTGGCCAACGGCATGTCACTGCGCCGCCTCAGCGTCCCCATCGGGGTGGTCGGCATCGTCTTCGAATCGCGGCCGAACGTGACCTTCGACGTCTTTGCCCTGAACCTCAAAGCGGGCAATGCCTCCGCCCTCAAGGGCAGCCGGGATGCGCGCGACAGTAACCTGGCCATCAAGGCTCTGATCGACCGGGCCCTCGCCGAGACCGGCCTGCCGCAAGCCTGCTACCTCGCCCCCGCGGAACGGGAAGCGCTGCTGCCCATCCTCGAAGCCGACGGCCTGGTCGACGTCATCATCCCCCGCGGCAGCCAGGGCCTGATCGACTACGTGCGCGCCAACGCCTCGGTGCCCGTCATCGAAACCGGCGCGGGTATCTGCCACGTCTACGTCGACGAAGACGCCAACCTGGAGTGGGCCAAAGCCATCATCACCAACGCCAAAAGCCGGCGGGTGAGCGTCTGCAACGCGCTGGATTGTTTGCTGATCCACCGCGGCCACGCCGACCGGCTGCCGACTTTGCTCGCCGACCTGGGGGAGCGGCATGACTGTGAGGTCTTCGCCGACGAAACGGCTTATCTCATACTAAAAGCAAACTATTCCGGTGCTCTGCACGCGGCGAACGCGGACAGCTTCGGCACTGAGTTTCTCAGCATGAAAATGTCCGTCAAGTGCGTCGACGACATCAGCGAAGCAATTGCCCACGTGGAGAAGTACGGCAGTCGCCACAGCGAGGCTATCGTGAGCAGTAATAAGGAGAACATTGACCGCTATCTGAAAGAGGTGGACGCCGCCGTAGTTTACGCTAACGCCAGCACCGCCTTTACCGACGGCGGGCAGTTCGAGCTCGGAGCGGAGATCGGCATCAGCACCCAGAAACTTCACGCCCGCGGGCCGATGGGGCTGGCGGCGCTGACGAGTTATAAGTGGCTGGTGGAGGGAGAGGGGAATGTGAGGTAGTACGTTAGTAATTTAGTTCGTTAGTCTGTTAGTTCGCTAGCGGAGTTTTGGTAGATTAAGCATGCCTAACGAACTAAATTACTAACAAACTAAAGTACTAAACATCCTTCACCATCGTCATCACCTGCCCGTCAAAGGCCACCGTCCGGAAGCCCATTCGCTGATACCACTGCGCCGCGTGGTTATCGCCGTGAACGCTGAGAGAAACCTGCTTGTCGCCGCGCTTGCGCAGGGCCTCGATGAAGTGGTCGAGCAGTTGTTGCCCGACGCCGCCGCCGCGCAGGCCGCGCTTGATGGCGATGCCGAACTCCGGTACGTCGTTGGCCACGAAGCCGTAGCCGGGCTGGTCGTCCTCGAACCGACGGGACCAGATCGCGCCGATCTCCTCACCGTCGCGCTTGACGATGAAACCGAGGTCGCCCTCTTTTCCCCAATACTCATAGTAGCGTCGGTATTCCGGTGCGCGGATGGCCTCAAAGGTCAGCGGCGGTTCTCCGGGTGGGGTGTAGAAAGAGGAGTGGAATAGCTCGTGGAAGAAGGAAGTAGTCGTGTTCTCCAGCGGGTGAAAAGTCAGGGGCATACGATCGGTCTTGGTTGGTCAATCTCGGTAAGGGCGGAAAAGTAGGAACTAAAAATCGAAGTCTCGTGGATCGGGGCCGAGGCGCTCGCCGCGCTCCAGTTCGTCGATGGCGATCATGTGGTCTTCACTCAACTCGAAATCGAACAGCTCACCGTTCTCGCGGATGCGGCCCTGGTTGGTGGATTTCGGGATGACGATGATGTCATTCTGCAGGCACCAGCGCAGCACCACCTGGGCGGCGGATTTACCGTACGCTTTACCGATTTTGGCAAAGAGGGGCTCTTGCAAAAATTTACCTTGCATCAACGGGCTCCAGGCGGTGATGGCGATGTCGTGCATGTCGGAGAAGCTGATGGCTTCGGCTTGTACGAGGTAGGGATGGTATTCGATCTGGTTGACGGCGGGAAGGATTTCACCGTTATCAACGATATCGGCCAGGTGCTCTTCCATGAAATTGGAGACGCCGATGGCGCGTACTTTTCCGGCACTCAGGGCCTGCTCGAACTCTTTCCAGGCGGCGAGGTAGCCATCGGCGGGCCAGTGGATGAGCAACAGGTCGACGTAGTCGGTCTTCAGGCGGGCGAGGGCTTCGTCGAGGGCGGCGGTGGTACGGCCGGCGCGCACGTCGTCGTTCCAGATTTTGGTGGTCAGCCAAACGTCCCCCCGCGGTACGGAAGCGGTTTGCAGGGCTTTACCTACGGCCTCTTCGTTGTTGTAAATGCTGGCGGTATCGACGTGGCGGTAGCCCGCCTCGACGGCCCAATGGATAGCGTCAATGGCTTCCTTGCCGTTGTCGGCCTTATAAACGCCAAGGCCGAGTTGGGGCATTTCGAGCCCGTTGTTGAGTTTAATGGTCTGCATGGAAAGAGAAACGCCGTCAGGGGCGTGGAGGTTTTTCCGGGCGCGGACGCGGGTTCCGTGAAGTGGGCAAAGTGGGGTTGTTGCTCCGTTGCCGGCGGATGATGCGGCAACGTCCGGCCCTGTACCGACTGAAAACCATCCTTCCGCACCCGCGGCCCCGCCCTAATCGTCTCCCTTCAGGTATTTGCCGAAACGGTCCATCACCACCGCGTGGGCATTGGCCTGGGTAAGTACGTAGACGTACCAGGGCAGTGCCGGAACGAACTCGTGGATGGCGGAGATGACGTATTTGCCGTCCAGCACGCGCCGGAACTCCAGCCAGCCGTAATCCCGCCGCCGCACCAACCGCCCGCCGGTGATGTAAAACAGTTGCCGGTCATCGTCGCTGCGGTCGGATATAAACTGTAATTGCAACAGCGGCGTCCCCCCGAAACTGAAAGTCGACACGTCACCGTCGCTGTCTACGCTAAGCAAAGTGCGAAAAAAAATCGGTAGCCACCGCTGATAGATCCGCGCTACGTAAGTCGCGGTGTGCCCGTGTGGGTTCGGCAAACGCTGAACGCTGCGAACCGTATTTTTCTCTTTCTTTTCCTCCTTGCGCTTGGGTAAGGGCGTCAGCTTTTCTTTTCCGAACAAGGCCCGCCGCGCCGCCGTCCGGAAATCTTTACGGTCCGGAAAAACATCGAGTACGGGGTTGGGAATGGCCACCAGGTCATGCCGCAGGCTTTCCACCAGCGGGGCCACCAGTTCCTTGCTGGTGTCGGTAAACAGGCTGACCCAGTAAGTGGAGAAACCGGGGCTGAAAAAACTCACTTTACGGATGATCCGCTTCTTGCCGAGTAGGTCCGCTACGGTCTTGATCATGTCCATATAAGTGGTGGGGCGTGGCCCGCCGATGTCGAACGCGCCGTTGTACACCTCCTCATTACCCAGGCAGTGGTTCATCATTTTCAACGCGTCGTCCAGTTCTACGGGTTGGGTAGCGGACTGGCACCAGGTGGGGCAGATCATGACGGGGAGCCGCTCCACCAGTTTGCGGATCATCTTAAAGGAAGAGCCTTCCGCCCCCACGATGATGCCCGCCCGCAGCGCGGTTACCGGCACGCCCGCCGCGCCCAGTGTTTGCTCCACTTCCCAGCGACTGCGCAGGTGGCGGCTCAGCTCGTCGATGGATTGGTGCTCGGGCAGCAGGCCGCCCATAAAAAGAATTTGTTTGACGCCGTTGGCTTTTGCCGCCCGGCCGAAATTATCCGCCAGCAGCAGGTCGGTATCTTCAAAGTTACCCTGATGGAGGCGCGTGGTCGGCATCATGGAATGCACGAGGTAGATGGCGTAATCCGCACCGGTCAGGGCGGCTTCGGTGCTGCTGAGGGAGTAAAGCTCCACCTGGCGCCACTCGGCCTGATCGTAGCCGGGCTCGGGTAGCATCTCGCTACGGCTAAGGGCTACGATGCGATAATCCTGATGGAAACGTTCGATGAACCAGCGGCCGATGAAGCCGGTGGCCCCGGCAATGACTACGGTGGGGCGGGACATATCGGTTAAAAGAGAAACGGCCGCGCAATGTTTGTTGCGCGGCCGTTTATAAAAAGGTTCAGCGATTAATACCGCAGGTCTTCGACGTGGTAGCCGGGAAATTCCTTCTGTCGGAAAGCGAAGGTGCCGGCCGGCAACGCCACGTTTCCGGTTGTTTTGTCGAGGTGGAAAGTGTAGTTCACACCATTGGGCGTAAAGGCTCTGATGCTCACCAGTTCTTTCTTCTTCTTGTCGATCATAAGGCGCAGCTTGGTGAACTCGCTGTTATCACGATCTACCGGCTTGAGCTCGACGGACTGAAGGAGGCGACCCTCCGTGACGTCTTCCCCCATCAAAGCAACCACGAAGCTGTCCCCTTCGTAGAAATTGAACAGCGTTTGCGGGGTGAGTACGCCGGTCATTTCTTCCGGGTCGGGCAGGTTGTTGATCATCACCTCTTTATTATCATGCTGGATGATATAAGCGGCTTTATCGGTAATGATACCTTCCTGGTCACCCAAACGAAAGCGTACCCGGTCGCCCTCCCGCTTGATCTTGCCGACTTGCTTTTCTACCGGCCGGCCGGGAAGCGCAATGTCCAGCCGGAAGTCCGCTTGCATCGTTTTATAGCCGTCGTATTTTGACCGGAGGTTGTTAATAAGCGAAATTGCCTCCGGGTCGCTATCTTGCGACTTTGTGTATTGCTTTTCCTGAGCGAACAGGATTGTTCCCGGGAGCAAAAGAAAGGCGGTGATAATCAGGGAAAATCTCATATGGACGTGATATTTGGTATGGCTTAAACGCCGATTAACTTAGTAAGGATGTAGAATAGCCGGTTAACGTTCCGTTAAACGTTGGTCCGACCAATCTCTGAGACCGGAGTGTGTTTTCAAGCGCGGGAAAAATTTTTATCGTACTATAAACATTTCGTTTCGAACCGCATTCTACTAACCTTACGGTGTTCGTTGCACCGTGGTGCTTTTGAATTATCAAACTTTAACCAGTCCCAGCTTTTGCCTAATTCGTAAATTGTTTTAATAAACGTTATGACTTATAAACCAAATGAATCTGGTGAAAATACCGGGACGGTGAACGAGCTTCAGAATTTGCGTTACAATCTTTCTAAATCAGTCAGCTGGTTGCAGAACGGGACGCGTGAGTTACTGGGGCCTTACGGCATTACGCCGAAGCAATACAACATTCTGCGTAATCTGGCGAAAAACGATAGCCAGGCCGCCTCCATCCAGCAAGTCCGCGCGGGCCTTGCGGACAAGATGTCGGACGCCAGTCGCCTCATCGACCGCCTGGTCAAGAAAGGGTATCTCGATAAGTTTCCGTCAGAGAAAGACCGCAGAAGCAACCTCGTAAAGATTTCCACTTCCGGCAAGAAGGTGTTCAAAGAAATCAGCAAGCGTCGGGATGACCTCGACCGCCTGATCAGCGACCGCCTGAACGAGGAAGAAATCGAGCAGCTCAACGAATTGCTGGCCCGGCTGCAATAGCCGCGGACCCGGTTACACGGGCCCGTTAACGTCAATGGGTTTTGTTCCGTGCTTTTCTTATGGATCAATGCGCCTTCGATTATCGTTAACGGCATACCGGACAATAGGTATTACGGCGTTCAGACGTGGCGGGAAGTTTCTACTTCCGGCCTACCTTTGAGCTATGAACCTACCCGCCAAGATGGCCTGGCGCTATCTATTCGCCCGCAAGTCTACCAACGCGATCAACATCATCACGCTGATTGCCGCCTTCGGTATCGCCATCGGAGCGGCGGCCCTGTTGCTGTTACTCAGTGTCTTCAATGGTTTCGAGGATCTTTTCCTGGAGATGTTCAACAACCTTAACCCCGACGTGCGCATCGAGGCGAATACGGGCAAGACCTTTGTGGCCGACCCCGCGATGATGGAAGACCTACTGACCGTAGACGGTGTGGAACTGGTGTCACAAACGCTGGAAGAAACCGCGATCTTCAGCTACAACGATAAAAAAAACGCGGCTTCCGTCAAGGGCGTCGATGAATTTTATGCGGGGGTTACCGGTATCGATACCGTTGTACACGACGGAGAATACCAACTCGCCGTTCGTTCCGCCCGGGGTGGCGGCGCGGTGGTGGGCACCGAGCTCTCCATCATGCTCGGTATCGATCCACTCAATAAATTTGAAAAGCTGACCATTTTTACGCTCCGCCCCAAACCGCGGGGAGGCAATCAGTTGATCACGGGCCGCGGCAACTACCTGCGCCGCGACTTCCAACCTACGGGCGTGATTCGCTCGCGGGAAGCTTTCGGTAATCAAGCCGTGCTGATCGGGCTCGAACAGGCCCGCAGCCTGCTCAGTGCCGACTCCAATACCGTATCCGCACTGGAAATAAAGCTGGACGCCGACGCGTCGGCAAAGCGTACTTACAACCGGATTCAGGCCGTGATGGGCGAAGATTACACCGTTAAAAATCGCTACCAGCAGGAGAACAGCATCCTGAAATTGATGCAGGTCGAAAAGTGGATCGGCTTCGCCATCGTTTCACTGATGATGATCCTGATCAGCTTCAACCTCATCGGCGCGCTGTGGATGATCGTGCTGGAGAAGCGGCCGGATATTTCTATCCTGCGCAGCCTGGGTATGACGGCGCGCGGCGTGAGCAGCGTGTTTCTGCGCGTGGGGCTACTGCTGTGCGGTATCGGCCTTATGGCGGGTTTCACTTTGGCCACCGCACTGTTCCTGTTGCAAAAGATTTTCGGCCTGGTCACGCTGCCCGGCTCGATGACGGAGGCGTACCCGATCTCTTTCCGCTGGTATGATTTTCCCATCGTCGCCCTTACCGTATTGGTGATCGGGCTGATCGCGTCGCTGCTGCCGGCGCAGCGGGCGGGGAAGGTGGAGGCGGTTAATTAGTTCGTTAGAAATTAGTCCGTTAGAAGTTAGTGCCCGTCACACATGTTACACAGCACTAACTTCTAACGACTAACTTCTAAATTACTTTTTCTTCCTTCGCGGGCTACTCGCATCCCCCGTTTTCAGTCGGTTCCAGGCCCAGTCCCACTTCGTGTTACTGACCAGCGGGCGGTGGTAGTCGCGGTCGAGATCGAAGTCGAATTCTTCCAGCATTCCCTCTTCGGCCATCTTCCACGGGGCGTGCACGAGCGGTGCGGGGAGTTCCGTTAGTTCAGGCAACCAGTGCTTGACGTAAGTGCCTTTCTTGTCGTACTTCAGCCCCTGCCACGGCGCGCTGGTGTAGTAGATTTCCAACGCCTGGGTGTGCCAGTTGAACCAGTTGGCGCAGACCTCATAATCCACCAGCCGGTTCTCGAACCAGGCGGCGCCCCATCGCCAGTCGATTTTGTAGTCGCGGGTCAGGAAGCTGGCGCAGTTGACGCGTCCGCGATTGCTCATGAAGCCGGTTTGGTTAAGCTCCCGCATGTGAGCGTCGATGAAGGGCAGGCCGGTTTTACCTTCCCGCCAGTTGTCGAACAGGTCTTCGTCGTGGGTCCATTCCGTGGTCCGGTTTTTCAGCCCGCCGGGTCGGAAGATGTCGTTGCCGTGCTTGCGGCCGAGGTAGAGAAAGAAATCGCGCCAGCGCATCTCGAACAGCACGCCGTTGCCGCCCTTGTTTTTTTGCTCCAGCGAGTAGCGCTGGATTTCCGCGTAGATCAGGCGGGGTGAAAGGCAGCCCAGCGCGAGATAGGGGGAGAATTTCGAGGAGTAGTCCGCGCCGAGGCTTCGGTTGCGGGTAGAGCGGTAGGACTTGACGAGGTGGCTTTCGTCAAGGTAATAGTACAGCCGCTTCAGCCCGGCCGTTTCGCCACCGGGGTAAGCGGGATTTCCCCGTTCGCCGGGGTCGAAGCCGAGGTCGGTCAGGGTGGGTAGTTCGCCGGGGCGGACGCCGGGGAAGGCGAGCGGCACTTCCGGCTCGTCGATGGTAGATCGGACGGGAAGTTTTTCCACCTGCTTGCGGAAGGCGCGGAAGGGCTCGGGGGCTTCGTCGGGCGGGAAGGGAAGATCCGCCGGGTGATAGAGCGACTTGCCCCAGACGCGCACCAGCGGGCAGCCGGCGGGCAGGCCGGCGGCTACGGCGGCCTCGTCGTTCTTTTCTTCGCTGGTGATCTCCGCCTGGACGTAAACGGCGGCGGCGGAGACTTCCCGCGCCAGGTCAGTGATGACTTCGGCCGGGCGCGCGCTCATTCGTATTTGCAGCTCTCCGCCCAGCTCCCGCGTCCGCGCCCGAAAATCCTGAAGTGCCTGCAACAAAAATGCCGCCCGGTGCGGCCCCGTCTTGCGGAAACCCGGTCCGACCCGCGTGGAAAACAGCCGCAAGTCGATGACGTAAACGAGCAAGACCCTTGCGTCGCCGCGAAGGGCCTGCGCAAGGGTCTCGTTATCGTGAAGGCGCAAATCATTGCGCAACCAGTAGATATTCATGGGTAAAGAGGTAAGGGGCGAAAGGGTCAAGGGGCGGAAGGACTGAACGGCCTTTTCCTCTTTACTCCCTTAAGCTTTACTCTTTAGGCCATCGGCATGTTCGCCTCGCCGCTATAGAACTCGCGGAAGGTGATCATGCGTTGCTTTTCCTCGTCCCACAGTTTGTTGAACATCATGGGCAGGCTTTGTACGAAAGAGATCTTGTTGACGTACTTCTGCAGTACCGGGTTCTCCTTGGCGCACTTCCGCAGGTTGTAGTTGGGGATGCGACTGGAGAGGTGATGAATATGGTGGTAACCGATGTTGCCGGTCAGGAAGTGCAGTACACGGGGCAGCTTGTAGAAAGTCGCGCCGCGGATGGCGGCCGTCAGGTAGTCCCAGTTCTTCGTCCATTGCATGTAAGTATGCTCGTGCTGGTGCTGCACGTAGAAGAACCAGAAAGCGATGATGCCGAAGAAGAAAATGGTGGAGCCCTGTACGATGAGGAAGGCCTTCCAGCCCAATAGATAGCCGAGGGCCAGGTAAGCCAGACCGATGGCGATATTGTTGATGTGCTGCTTGCGGTGAATCGGCTTCCAACCCTCGAAACTGATGCTCGGGATGCGCAGCATCACGGCCAGGTAGATGACGGGTACGACGACGAACATCACCACGGGATGACGGAAGGCGCGGTACTTGAAGCGGCCCCACTTACCGAGTTCGCGGTACTCCTCTACGGTCAGGAAGTCGATGTCACCGATGTCGCGGTGCTCCAGCTGACCGGTGTGGCCGTGGTGGAAACTGTGGACCCGTGCCCAGTAGGTGTAAGGGATGGAGCTGAAGAAGGAGCAAACGAAGCCGATGACGTCGTTGACCTTTCGCTTTTTCAGAAAAGAGTAGTGGCCGCAGTCATGCTGAATGATGAAGATGCGCACCAGGAAGAAGGCGTTGATCGCCCCCAGACCAAGCGTCAGCAGGATCGAGTAATCGACACTGAAGTACATCGCGACCCAGAGCACTACGAAAGGGCCGAAGCTGCTGAACAGCTGACCGATGGCGCGGCCGGTGTCGGCCTTCTGGTATTTAGCGACGATGGATTTCCAGTGCTGGAGCCCCTTATTAATGTCTTCTGGAGAAGTTTCAATGGTATTTTGCACAGGTTACAGTTTAGACGTTGATAGTTGACGGGCCGGGTGGGAATCGGAAATCGCGCGAGCGCGGCACAAGGTATACAATACGTTCGTGATTTATATTTACCTCCCCGGCCTTTTACATAAAGTTGACCGCCGGAGCACCGGATTCGCTATGTGTTAAAACGTAACGAGCCGCCGTGTGTTTCCCCGGGCGTAACAAGAAAATGTAAAAATCGGGGGTTTCCACGGTCAGAAACCGTACAAGGCTTTCATTTTATCGAAGATGGCCGTGTTTTCGTAGATACCGGAAAAATTTTCGCTGCCCGGCCCGGAAGCGAAGACGGGGATCAGGTCGCCGGTGTGGTAATCCGACGTGAATGCCCCCTGGATGTTGCCCATTTCGGAGCCGTTTTGGATGGCGTAACCGCCCGTTTCGTGGTCGGCGGTAACGATGACGAGCGTTTCGCCGTCTTTGGCCGCGAAGTCAAGCACCTTGCCCACGGCGTTGTCGAACTCGATCATTTCGCTGATGATGTAGTCGCTCTCGTTGGCGTGGCCGCCCCAGTCGATCTGGCTGCCCTCGATCATTAGGAAAAAGCCCTTGTTTTCGACGTCACGCTTATGGAGGAAATTCGGCGCGAGTTCGGCGGCGGTCACCAGGTAATCACGCCCCTGGGAGAAGGGTAGGGGTTCGGTGTCGGAGGTCAGGTAAAAGTAATTCTGGTTGCTGTTGGGCCGGATGTCTTTCGCGTCTTTATCCACGAAATTGTCGACCACGTAATCGCGCCCGCGCAGTTCCGTGCTCAGGCTGCGGGCATCGGAATCGCAGATCGGAAGAGCGTCGTGTAGGGAAAGA
>ENA-ORXT01003137-ORXT01003137.1-marine-metagenome-genome-assembly--contig:-NODE-3137-length-18623-cov-10.266095_pt1 | contig 18623 bp, 23 predicted proteins | sample MGYA00237868_ERZ511482 | MGnify/ENA metagenome assembly ERZ511482 | reverse complement strand
TTGACGGAGTACCCAATAAGCCGCAGCATTTCGCCCAATGTAGATGTGCTTGTTGGCCAGCGCTGGTCCCACTCGGGTAGCAGGGTCAGACGACGGAAGATGGCCGACAGTTCTCGTAGAAAGACCTCAAGATGGGCTCGCACGAGGGAGTCCAGCGCTCGCAGGAACTGTGCGTTGAATCGTTCCGCATCCGCGTGTCGATCATGAATCGCATCGTCGTTCCACGGGGAGCCGTGGCGCTGGAAATATGCCCACCACTTGTGGGCAGTTGCCAGACTACAGCCGGCGTGGTTGACGATGGATGACCAGCTCAGCCCACGCTGACGGTTACGAATAACCTGCTAACGAATGGCAATGGGAAACATGGTCAACGCAGCTTTACCCGTGCGAGGCACCCCCAAGCTGCCCCCTTCCAGCCGGGCCGCCACCCGCCCACCGAACCGGAACGCCGCCCCACACCACCCCTCGCTCGCCCCCCCGCGAGCCCACCGCCCAACGCGACCGGCTCACAACGCTCCACGCCACCCCGAGTGCCACAATCGTCCCAGCGTGGAGCGAGTCTGGCCGCGCTGTGCGGCTCGTGCGGTCTGCGGGTGCGGTTGGCGGGCCCGCCCCCGCGTCCGTCCACACCTCCACTGGCACCCGTCACGTGGCACGTGGAGAGCTCACGGGCCGCTTGACTGCACCACAGCCCTCGGAGGCTCCTCGCACCTGGCCTCACCCCGCTCAAGGGCCTTCGAGCGAGGCCCCTGAGGGAAAGCGGCATTCGCGAGTGTGTGAGGACACGGCCGCTTTCGCCCCCGCACCAGAGCCTCTGGAGATTGTCCGTGTTGCGACTCTTGGACCCTGTGGTGGTATCGCACTGGATCAGCCGTGCCAGATTTTCCGCGCCCGGCCGATTCAACCTGAACACCCGTCAGATCGAGGGCCCCACACGGCTCAGAGCCCGTCCGGCAGAACGTGCCGCAATGTTCTGGTGTCACACTGATGGATTCGACGGAGGCCTGCCACCCTGTAATGCCCGCCGGGCTCGGCTGCTGATTTCCAAAGGTTGCCTTTGATTGGCTGCCCATCGCGCAAATGTGGGTCGAAACGACAAGGGCCACACAGAGTGCCTCTCGTGCCCACTGCCGTCACGATGGCGCAGAGCCACAAATGACCTGCGTCCCCACCCGACTGCTGGGAAGAATGGATTGTGCACCGGTGAACAGTCTGGGTTGGACATTCTTCCGGCAGAGTTTGTCGGGGAGGGAGACCTTGACTTCGCCTGCATCGTCCACTCCTTTTCGAACTTCTCACAGCCGTTCCGATTTCTTCGGACGTGAGCGGCATCCTCGACCATTCACACGCTGTCAGCCAAACGAAGCGTTGCCTTGGAATGAGGTGCACCCCGAGTCCGATGCTGCTCTCGGGGTGCTGGCCTCACGTCGAACGTCTGACAGCAGCCAATCTAGCAGGGGTTGCGGCGCCAGCCGCAGCCGCTCTCACGGGGTTTGTGATCGGCCTTCATGGGCGTTTCCGCTCCACGAACGGCACCGCTGTGGCCAATGGGATCGCTGTGATGTTTATCTGTACACACTTAGATCGGAGGCTGCCGAGTAATTCTATCAACGTCTGTTTCGTTTCCGCTGAACAGTGCTCCTCTCCGATCCTGACGGATGTCTTGTGTCACCTGCTCGTTCAGCGCACATACAGTTTTTTGCGCATCGACAATAAGATTGCCGCGTATCGATCATTCGCGGGGACGATCTTATGGGGAATCCATCTACGGGGTTCCTCTTCCAGCTCTCGCCCCAGGGCACGAGTAACCGAACGACGGGGTACATGACGGCCCCCATCTTCCCCAGAGTACTCCCCGTCCGAGGAGGAGGAGCTCACCCGTCGGCGGCGGCGACGGGACCGCCTTGTAGTCCCGATGGCTGTCTCATTAAAAGACATTCGTTCATGTCAGGGGCTTATCGAAGCGTCCAATGAATTACGTAGAGCGGCCGATAAGACCGCCGCATCTTGGGGCCCCTGGGGTGCCCGATCTTCACTTTCATGACGAGGCGTTCGGGTTGGGCCAGTGGCTCTCGCCTGCCTGGCCCTTCCACCATAGGGGCCGCACGGCAGAGGGGGAGCCGCTTGATCCCGCTCGCCGAGGGGTCGAGGAGGGATGGACAGGAATACCCCTCCGGCTTCACCCTCCCCTCGTTGCGGGAGAGAAGACGGGAATACCCTTCCGTCTACTCCCATCGTACCTTGATAGGAGATAGATGGGAGTTCGCTTCCGTCTGTACCCCCGAGACCTTGGGGGGGGATAGACGGGAATTCCCTTCCACCTGCGCCCCCCTCACACGGAAGGAAGGAAAACGGGACTAACCTTCCGTCTCCACTACCACCGCCCGGCGCGCCACGCGCCTGCCCGGTCAAGCTTGCTTGATCCCCCGTCGGAGGACGGATTCCTTCGAGGTCCCCGGCTGCCGAGTCCTCGCCAGCTCCGTCACGGCCACCACGGCCAGCACCAGTAATTCGCGAATGTGGGAGTACAGGCTCGTACCAGTGGTCGGATATCCCTCGGCCTGTGAACGACCGTGTCACCGGGAAAGGGGGGGGGTCAGTAGACGTTCTCGTCCCCACCACGGTGGTTTACTCAGGGAAGCAATGACAATTGACACCCCCCTCGGTGGTGGCTCGCGGCCGTGTCGAGGCCAGCCATAAGACCCGCTGTCCCGGAGCCAGCGCGTGTACGCAAGTGCAGTTCCGGGCCTCGCAAGGGCGCCTCTCCGCCACGTTCTCGATGCCACCCGACAGGTAGTGTCAGGAGATCCCGCGAGTGGCCCGTGTCCGGCCACGCTATGGGGCCCGTCACAAATAGCACGGCTAATCGGCCGCAAACTAAACTTGCACTAGAGAGACCTCGTACTGTCAACCAGATGGCCCGAGATTGACCGCAATCGGCCCGACCAGATGGGGTCGTCTCACAAGCAGGCGCGCTGTGTCCAAAACTTCCTTGCGATCGCCGTGAGATGCCCCCTCCAGATGCCGCGTTTTAAGCAATCGAATCACGACAGTTTTGTTGGCCCGTCAAGACAGCCGTGGTCGAATCAGGCGTGCTTGGCGGACTTAATACCATATTTGGACACAATCTCGTGCACTTGCCCGCGCCGTAAATACACAGCCCGAGTCGATCTCACATGAGCTTCGCATGGCTATCTCAAAATCATCTTTCGCGTCTACTCCTTATAGATTTACATGCCGGCTAATTCTTGAACTATCCTGGCGATGGAATACCGACCCGCAGTGTCGTCACTATGTTGCTCCCGTTCACACCAAGCACCATCGCCCGCCCACCCCCTCCCCTTCCTTCCGTCCCTTCCTCCCGCGCGGCTCCCCTCCGCCTTCTTCTCGCCCGCCCCCCCCTAGACGTCTTTCGAACCTTGGCAGCGGACGCCGGTGGGGGGCAGATGCCGGTAGCTTGATCAGAGAAAGCTACGCTGTGGCCGTCGCCGGCGGTCGGCGACGGCGGGGCAAGGCGGCGGCGACGGCGGGCAAGGCGGCGTCGATGGGGGGACGAAGCGGCGGCGAAGGGGGGGCGGGGCAGCGGCGACGGCGGGAAAGCGCGTCTTGGACGGGCGGGCGGGGCGGTGGCTACGGGGAGGCGAGGCGATGGCGACGGCGGGGCGAGGCGGCGGCGACGGCGGGGAAACTCGTCTTGGATGGGCGGGCGAGGTGGTGGCGACGGGGGGCAAGGCGGCGGGGACGGCGGGGCAACACGGCTTGGACGGGCGGGCGAGGCGGTGGCGACGGGGGGCAAGGCGGCGGCGACAAAGGGCAAGGCGGCGGGGACGGTGGGGCAACGCGGCTTGGACGGGCGAGCGAGGCGGCGACGGGGGGAAAGGGGTTGTTGACGACATGATGCCCGCCAGTCTTGGCGGAGCGTGTGGGAGCGTGTGGAAAAGGTGGTGAGGCGGAAAAGGTAGGCGGGGGGCACGTGGTTTGGGGGGGGGGGTCGCTGGTCGGAGAGGAGGGCAGGTAGTGAAGTGATGGGAGGGTTGTGGTGGGCGGTGGGTGGCGGTGTGTTGGCGCCTGCAAGCAACAGACGCACATTTTCAGTTGGGCGAGGTGGCCGACTCGGTCGGAAAGCGCGGCTGGGTGGGCGCCCGTGTGCCACGAGGCGTCTGTCACAGGTGTTGCTGGGGGGGGAAGTGCTAGCGCAATGCCTGCGCGGGCATCTGGCGGCCTTTGGAGTGCAGGCTTGGGCGAGAAGGCGCGCGCGCTCCGCCACCTGCGAGGAAGGGCGACCGGACACGCAAGTGCAAACTTGATCCCGATCGATCGACTTGATCCGTAATGTTTCGGGCACTTCGACGCTGAGAGCGCTTCGTGCGCTCAACCTATCGATCACTGCTCTTTTGTTCGAGCCTACGAGCGCAACTGGCACCAAAAGAAGCGTCTTCCCTAGAGCTTCCTGCCGGTATGTTAATTCCCTGTTCGACCATATATCGAGGCAACGGCGTTCGTGGGGAGAAAAAGCAATGGGCAAACAAGCTGGAATCGACGATTCTGGTGATCCACTTTGGGCGTCGTTGATCCAGAATCGCGTCAGGGACAATACACGGCGAGCGACGTGAACGTGATTCGGAACCACTACGAACATAAGTCCGCCAAAAAACGCGTGATGTGGCGCCGTCTTTCTTCACGGCACGCACGAACACACTGTGCCAGAAGTTTATGGTCAGATCTGGAAGATCGTATCGTGGTGACAACGACGCAGCGAGAGCTACGCTGCAGCACCGAGCAGGCGTCTCTCGAGAACTGACCGGGCCCGCATTCAGCGTGGGGTTGTGTTGAATTCTTGTTGTGGCGTTGGGATCTGATGAAGCCGAGGTCCAAGTGTGATACGGCAACGCTTGCCTTGGGCCTGCTCCTTGTAGATAGCTCAGTTGTGTGGAGTTGGGTTGGACACAAAAGGAGTTCCGGTTCACAAGCTCGCAAAGACAAATACACCGAACTTTCGGCGACTCCATTGTCCGTCAGTTTGTGCGGGATCTAGAATCGCGCGCGCGCGCCCTCTGTGTTTCGCGGGCACGTCGGCTGGGGGACGCACACCGGGGACGTCGGCTGGGGGACGCACACCGTTCTTGCGAGCAGACCGCACCTTCATCCCGCCCCCCACCACGCCGCCGCCCCGCTCTCACACCCATTTCCCCTCCCCTGCCGCCGACCCCTCATCGTCCCGACCATCACCCTGCTCCACATGGATGCCTCCTCCCACTCCCCCCCGTTCATCACCCCCACCATCACCCTTCTCATCCTGGATGCCGCCTCGAAGTCCTCTCCGGCCGTCTCGGCAGCCGACGGCAATCGCCTTGACCATCACGCTTCTTGACCTGGATGCCGCCTCCCTCTCCCCCCCGGCCGTGTCGGCCGCCGATGGCGCTCTTCGTGCAACCTCCACGCCGCACGCGTTCCACTACCCAGCCTTCATCTCCCCCCCCCCCCTGCAGGCGCCCCGACCTCGCCTCCTCCATTGACCTTCCCTCGTGGCCGCCGCACTGCCCCCTCGTTCGGCCGTCTCGGCCGCTGGTGACGCTCGTCGCGGCGGCAATGGCGGCGACGGCGATGGCGGTGACGGCGAAGGCAGCCGCGGCGGTGCGTGCGGGGAGGGCGTCCCGTGACTGTGCAGCACGATCAGAGGTGAGGGTGGCGGCCAACGAGGACGTTTTGGTGTCTGATGTGCTTCTCTCTCACCCTGGAGGGGGGATGAGAGGGACCATGGACGCCATGTTTGGAGCTCTTTGGGAGATGGGTTGACACTGTGTGTTTGGTCGCTGTGGCGAGGGGGGAGGGGGTGAGGTAAAGGAGACGGGCGGATAGGAGGGAGTGCTAGCGGGTAGCAACAACAGTGCCATGGGAACAAGGTAGGATGAGGTTGGGTGAACGATAAAGCGTGTGCCATAAAATGTCGTGAGCAAGAGCACAACACTCTTGTAGCGAGCGATTCAAATTTTTCGTATTCTCATCACGTGGGTGGGGGACCACCTTGTCACGCACTTTCTGGCTCTATCCACTGTGGTCTCCATTTGTTTCCACGACTCGGATGCGATCCTGTGGCGAGGGGGGTCGAGAGCTGTAGCCGCCGAAGCCGCGGTCGCGACCGCGGGGCGGCGTATACGTAGCGAGTCCTGGACGATGTATGGCGGTATCAGCCAATTCCTCGCCCAGCCTTTCCTGCGACCACCCCCACCGCTGTCACACACCGCCACCGCCTCCACCGGAGGCGCGCGGCACGGGGACCCGGACACATTGTCAGCATCAGCAGCACCCAAGCCCGCGCCACCAGTCTGCCCGTGGCCTACTACAGACTGCCTGGACGTGCAGGGGTGGGGGCGGGCACTGCGTCTGCGTCAGAGGCCGTCCGCACAGCGTCCGCTACCGACTGCGCGTGTGCAGGGCCGGGCGTCACGGTGGTGGCCGTCAGCGCCGCCGCCACCATCGACTGCATGCGTGTGTGGAGAGGGGGACAGGCACCGTGTCGGCGTCCGCCGCCGTCCGTGCCTCCAGCGCCAACAACTGCATGTCCGTGATGGGGGGATAACGGACGCCGTGTTCGCGTCGTCGGCCGTCCGCGGCGCATCTCCCAACCACTGCGCGCGCGAGTTCAGCAAGGAGGCGGGTACCGAGTCTGTGTCGGCCGCCGTCCGCGCCACCACCGTGAAGGACGCCACGTGCGTCATGGGGGGGGCAGCAGGCACCGTGTCGGTGTCGGCGGCCACCTGAGCAGCCGCCGTGAAGGCGGGCACTACCGTGATGCGGGGGGGGGCGGGCACCGTCTCGCCGTTGGTAGATGTCCGCGCCGCTGTCGTCAAGGACAGCATGTGCGTGTTGGGGGGGGGGGCGCGCACCGTAGTGGCGTCGGCAGCTGTCCGCGCCACCATTGTCAACGACGGAATGCGCGTGTTGTGGGGTAGGGGGGCTGGCACCGTCTCGACGGCGTCGGCCGTCCGCAGCGCCCCTACCAACTACTGCTCGCCTGTGATTTGTCGGGGGGGGGGCACCCTGTCGGCCACGGCGTCCGTGTGCGTGGCCACCAATAAGGACGGCATTTTGGCGTTGGGGGAGGTGGCGAGCACCGGGTCGGCGCCGGCAGCCGTCTGCGCTGCCACCGTCAAGGACTGCATGTCCCTGTTGCGGCGGGGGGGCGGGAGCCGTGTCCGCGTTGGTCGCGGTCCGCTGCGCGGCGAAAACCCACTGCACGCCTGTGATATGGGGGGAGGCGGGCACAATGTCGGCGTCCGCTTCCGTGTGCGCCGCCACGCTCAAGGACGACATGTCCGCGTTGCGGGAGGGGGGAGGCACTGTTTCGGCTTCGGACTGTCTGCTCGGCGGCGACCGACAATTGCAGGCGCGTGCTGGCTGGGGAAGGTGGTTAAAGTGGTGGTGTCGGCGGCCGTCTGCGCTGCCACTGACGAGCACGCATGGGCGTGTTGGGGGGAGGGGCAGGCACCGTTTCAGGGCCGTCTGCGCCGCGGCGACAAGCCACTGCGCACGCGTGTTGCGGGGCAAGGCGTGCACCGTGTGCGCGTCGGCCGCCCCCTGCGTCGCCACCGTCAAGGACGGCATGTATGCACTGGGGGGGGCGGCGGGCACCGTGTCGGCGTCGGCGGCCGTCTGCGCCACCACCATCAAGGGCGGCTTGTCTCTGTTGCGGGGGTGGGGCGCGTGCTGTGTCGGGGACGGTGGCCGTCGGCGCCGCAACCACCATCGACTGCATGTTCTTGTTGGGGTGCGGGGGGCGGGCGCCGTGTCAGTGTCGGTCGCCGTCCGTTCCGCAGCGACCAACCACTGCACGTGTGCGTTGGGGGAGGAGGCAGGCACCCTGTTGACTTCGGCGGCCGTCGGCTCGGCCGTCGATAAGGACTGCAGGGCCGTGTCGGGGGGGGACGTGCGTCACGGCCTACTCGCCTCGCTGTGGTCCCCGCCGTTGCCCGCGCTTTCTCTTTTTTGTAATACAATAGAAGTGGAGCTGTCACTTTCCTTCATTGAAACTAAGTACTACTAGGAGACTCTTCCCTACTGCGGTGGAACGGAGCCGGATACGTTAAAATGCACAGGAGACCAAGCATACCCAACAGGGGGTGAAGGGTAGTAGGGAACACCACCGGCGGCAACGACCGGCGGCCAACCACTCTGCGAAGTGCGAGAGGGAGGAATCGTCCACACCGGTGGCCCGCTGGGACCGGTCGCGACGTGCTGTACGTCGCTCGCCGAAGGCGCATGCTGCGACATACCGGCAGCTGAAGTCGGCACGGGAGGGACCGAGGCGGTTGCACCATAAGGGGTGCGCCAAGAGGGCGCAAAGGCAGTGGCACACGGAGAGGAGGGCGCCAAGTCACCTGGCAGAGGAGTCGTGTCGGTGCCGAGGCGCGCCCCGCCCGAGCCAGAGGCAGGTGGCACCCCACGGCTCACTCGAGAAGCCTTCACCTTCTTTCAAGGTGACGCCTTCGGGGGTGCGCCACCCGCAGGGATGGCGTTGCGTTTGCGGAGGTTCAGGGACCGGGTCAGACGCACCCGCTCGGAGTCCCCACCGACACTGAACCCCTTCCCCGTCGGCATCACCTCGGACATAACGAGAGCGTCAAACTCCATCAGCGTCTTGATGACACGCAACAGCGTCCGCGGTCCGCGCTCTTTGACCTCGACCTGCGTTTGAAGGTTGAGTGACTCCGACGCGTTGGTGCTCTGGCAGGCCGCTAGAACCTCCGTCCTCGACAGCGCGTCCGCTGAGAGAGGAAATGCAGCTCGTAGCGCGGAGCCATTGTTGAGCATCCACTTAATAAGCTCGACCTTCTTCCCCTCCCCGGCGACGCTTGCACGCGCAGAAAGCGCCTCCAGCTCCACCCGGACGGCCGCCAAGTCCCCAGGCGGAGGACTGTCCCGCATCGCCAGCACCGCCCGCATAAACGCGTCCATAGGGTCGTTACCGCACTTCTTGAGCAAGAACCGGCAGAGTTGCACCCGGCAACCAATCACCCGCCCGTAGTAGTCCGACGGCGCGCCACCAAACTCAATCGTCATTGCCTCAAAAGCTCCGTCGTGCTCCGCCGTCTCAAAATCGAGCACCAGCGCGACCAGAGGCACTCGCTTGCGAAGCGGGCGGCCAGTTGGCGCTGGTCCGGATGGGTAAACAGCAGATTCGGGGAGGTCCACAACATCGGCGGTGCGACCCTCGTCGGCGGGGGCCAGCGGAGCGTCTGCCGTCGCCGGTCCGGGCCCGGTCACCTGTCGGGCGGGCCGGTCGAGCCCCTGCAGCGCCGCGTTGTGGAAAAGAACCGCCACACTGCGACGTACATGGGCTTGGTTTTTCCAATCAGGATGGCCCGCATGACAACGACGGCCTTGTTGAGAGATGTCAACCAAGCCCTGTTCCACGGAAAAGAAAAACAAAAAAATACAAAGAAAAGGGGAAATAGTAACAAAAAAAGTGTGGAGCGCAGTGTCCGTTAGTAGTGTCATATGACATATGGACCCACCCAAAAAGAGCATCACAGTTCATCAAAACAGGTACTCAAAGAAGACGGGAGGTAACGTACACGATGGAAAAATGATGCCAGTCGTGGTCGTGAGGTGCGCTGCTGTCAATGGCTGCTTGGGAGACCCCCGTACGTGCAGAGCCAGGCGCCACCACGTCGAAAGTCGTATCCGCCTGGAAGTTGCAGAGGCGCCCAGAGAGCTGCGCCTGCTGGTCGCTCTGCAAAAGTATAATCTTGTACTCATCGTTGTCAACGATCTCCCGCATGCAGAGGTGCTCGCCTTCGGCGCGACGACGAAGGTCCATCACTTCAAGTAGGTCCTGGCCGTGTGGGTTTTTTGCCGCACGTGCGGACGCCCGGAGGTTGCGCAGGTGGCGCGCATCCGCTCGCGCGCCGTCAGATGACGATGCCACGGCCCTCTGCCAGGAAAAAGAATAATACGCGTGCCGTGTCGGATAAGAACGCAGCCAAAGAGCTCGAAAATTCAAGAGAAACGGTCACAAACATGTTTTTGTTCTCGTGTCGGTCAGTATCTGAGGCTCAAAAATAGACAAAAACACGGCCAACCCGAGCGGTAAAGAAAGAAACAAGAAGCTCAGTGGCAGACGAAAAAATATATAATCAAGGGTACGTACTTGCAGTGAGCAGATAGAAGCGTCTGGGTGCGTCTCAATGGCGTCCAAGATAGCAGCACCTGATGGCTTGCACACGTGGTAGACATGGTTGTGCGTGTTGAATAGGAGCAGGATGACCCGAATGTTGCTCGCGTCCTTGATGAAAGTCGGGTGTAGTAGGCGAGCCCGGACCGGGCAAGCCGACCCATTACCGGCACGCTCGAGTGGCGGGTCCTCGCCGCCATGGCGGTCGCAGACTTTGCCCTTGTGGCACTTGGGAGCAATGAAGGTGCATGTCCCGTCCTCGACCACGCCGGCTGGAGCCCCGTCCGTTCGATACTGCTCGAGCAGTTCGGGGTCCACGCCGTCGCGCAAGTAGCACGCGTTGTGGCCGCCCTCGCAGGTGCGCGGATCTCCTGCTTTCCACATCGTACAGCCGACGAATGGCATGCTCCCGTCCTCGGGGGTCCGCACGTACCATTTGCCCGTGCATTGCTGGTCATTTTCTTCAAATGGGCACGTTGCTATCTTCACCTGCAGAAGCTTGAACAGGGCCTGAGAATAAGGGTCAAATAAAAATCGTACCAATGAACAGAAAGGTGCATGGGTCAGTGTATGCATCAGGCAAGCCACAAAATTTAAAAAGTCGGAACGACCTCACACGGAGCGAGAAGAGGAACGTAGCCACACAACATTCGGAAGCCCCCCAACGTACCAGTGTCTTCTTGATCACGGTATGCCTCGCATCACTCTCCCTGACCGTGTCCTCCATCGCCGTCACCCACTCTGGGCGTTCAAAGTCAACCTCGTTGTGCTTGAGAGATTTAAGCTCCGCGCTCATGCGAGAGCAGACCAAAGAAGGTAGACACCCCCTGCTGGTACCGACATGACGGACAGCGCGTCCGCCGATGTAAACAGCCACAGGGGCGATGTTGGCCCGAAGGAGTCCCCACGCAGTCGGACTGTCCCTCCAAAAAGATTTCAGAGCATCTTGGGATAGATAGAGGATGTGGGCAGCACCTTTGGGAGATGACGCAAATTACGTGGCCGAGGAGATGTCGGTGTGGAAGGTGACGCTCTCGACCGTTGTTTTTTTCGACACCTGAAAGCGGCCGCAGCATGCCAAGAAAACACCAATCCGACAAAGGCAAAGGTACAGAACCCACTCGATCAGTATGCCAATGTCCACCCAGTCAGTAAATCTTGGCCCATGTTGTACGGTCGGTTCATGCTCCGTGGCGCCATCTGAAGTAAATTGGGCCCTCTCAAGTGGGTACACACCAGTACAGATGACCCCAACTGCTTACCCTGTAGAGGCCCGACTCCTCCTTCTCAAAAAGCTCGTTAACCTCAGCCTCTGGAGCAGGTGAGTCCAACTCATCACCCCCACCCTCCTCCGCAGGAGCGCCGTTGGACTCCTCGAGTGGCCGTGGGGGTACTTTGTGGTCAGAGGGGGCAGGAGGCGGGTCCATGGCACTCTCGGTGGTGCCTCGGTGAGCGCTCATCCCGATGGCCGCAATTGAACAAGCACGATGCCTGTGCACGGCGGCGGGGGAGTGTGCCCTCCTCGTCGACGACGGCGTGTCAAACGGAGCCTGTCAGGGACACGGCCCCGCACGCGCGCGAAACGCCTGTGCAGCCGGCTGGTGGCGTTGGGGCGCGCAGCTGAGCCCGGTTTGGGCGGGCGGCTGCCGCCCTTTCGAACGCGAGGTTGCGCTTCACAAAACGGCGCCACATTGGATCACTGCGGATATTGGCAGTTGATAACTTCTTCGATTGTATTTCTCACGTACTGTGTGCTGTGACGAACTCTTTGTGCGTCAACCCAACCCCACACCTTTGAGCTATCTACCAGACGGTGACGATTCAATCGGCGCCCCATCTCACAATATCTCGCCGGTGCAGGAACCCAACCCCACCCTCGGATTTCAACCCAACCCCACGTTCGTGCGGGGGCCCAGAACTGACGGGTCTCCCATCTCTTGATCCGAGTGGTGCAGTCGTGAGGAGCCTTCTCGTCCAATCATTCCTGCGAAAGCCAAAAGACGCAACTGACACATTCCGTTCCAAACACGTTCACGTGCGCGAGATATTAAAACAAATCTCGCGCACGTGAACGTGTTCGGCTTGAATGCGCCGAATGAGCCTGTTTCGGCTCGTAAGTCGTTTGTGTGCGGGATCGCACGGTCGGCCGGATTGGGTCTAAAAGTATTAGCATGATTGGGGTGTGATTGGAACGAAGCGCTCCCATTGGCTAGCACGTGTCTGAGCACGCCGTGCACGCGCCGTGCAGACTGGGCCTGAGGAGACAGTGTAAGGAACTCACATGGTTCCTAGCCTTTCCATTGGTCCACGTACGCTGTTAAATGATTGCAACCACTCTGCAACCGCCAATTTTTGGAGGTCAGCAATAACACGCTCATGTGCGTGCACCGTGCACACGTCGTGAAGACAGAGCCTCAGGTGTCGGGCCGGTCATGTCTGGACACGATCCCCATTACATGTACAAAAATGCTCGAGGTCGCACAAAATCGACGAACTTCAAAAAGAGCTGGCCCCCCCACCAGACCACCTCTCACGCGCCCCATGAATCCCCCCACGTGGCGAGCCCACAAGCCGCCCCCCCCCCTGTCCCTCACGCACGAAGAATTGTTTAATACATGATCGAGAATGTCAATTACTACCTCCAGCTACTACATGTGAGTGTGAATCGACAGATTCGAGACTGTCAGCCTTGGTGTCAACCTCGCTCACGGCGTGATGGGGGGCCCTTGGTAGTGGCCAATGACGGGCCGCGGCGGTGTGGTGGGACCTCACGCGGCATCTGATTGGCTGGATGGGCGCCGCCGGTGGTGGATCGGGCGGCGCCACGTTGCGATTTCGACGTGTTCTTACGGGCCGACCTTTACTGGTAGGACCCGCTTTCGTCTTGATGTTTGACCCGGCGCCTACGTATCGGCGCCGGAGGGCCCTAACCGCTGTTAGAGCGGCGGGCCTTTGATTTGTTTTGGGCCCCTGGGCGCGCGGACGCGTGCGCCCTGTGGGGGCCTGCGTGGGCACCCGTCTGCGGACCTCTGCCCCCACTTCGGGGACGCCTGGAGGGGGGGTGGGACCGTGTGGGTGGCCGCGCGAGGGTAGATAAGAAGGGCCGCCGGCACCGTCTAGCGGGCGGCGGACCCGGATCATCAGACGTAGCATCCGTAAAAGCACCACCCCAGGTAGGGGTGTTGCTTGGCGGCCGGCTTCGGCGCCCGTTCCTGTTTCCGGCTTTTGCGACTAAGCTTGACGTTGCTGATTTTCTTACATCAGCTTCTCAACATACCATCCTGGACCGTTCTTTTTTCTCCTCATTGAGCCGCTGCTCTGTTTTTTGTCCCTTCGGGAGCGCCCTTTATCTTTGTTCTCGTCTTGTTGCTCCGGGCGTACCGACCGGGACCGTGCCTCTTTGCCGCGGTTTTGAGCGCGGCGTGACTGCGGGTGTTTGACCTCCGGGCCTTGCGGCGGCGGCCGCGTTGAACAAAATGCAAGTCAACATATCAACGTGCTCACTCGCCGTGCGGTTGCGTTTCGTCGAAAAAACGTGGGCAAGTACCTTGAAGGCACGCTCACCACCCGCTGCAGAAGAAGGCAAACACAACGAAAGAATGGTAATTGGGTGCCAGAACGGAAATCACTCACCACAAAGCCGCTACCAGATCAAGAAGTGTACCACTCGGCACGCCTCCTCCTGCTCGGGCTGCTCCAGAAATGCGAGCACCTCACTCAACTCGCTGCGTAGTGCCCCTAGTAGCCCGGCGTCGCCGCCAGCGAGTGTCTCAACAGCGGCGTATCCCAGTGCAGGCAGCGTCCTCTCGTACTCCCCCCCGCAATTCCGCAACACGCACTCGCGCGGGGCTTCAAAACCCGTCGAGATACAATGCAAGTGCCGCAATCGGGTCGGAGAACGCACCAAAGCAAGCGGACGTACTGTCCTGCAAGGCTTGCCTCGTGGCAGCCGGCAACTCGAGGAAGTGCGTGTCGAGCGACGAGCGCAGAGTCGAAAAGAGACCAGCGTAGGACGACAAAGGTGCCCCATCACCCTCAAGCAAGGCGACAAAGGCCGCCAACACTCTCAAAAATGACACGGATTGGTCGATTGCTACAGAACTTGCCGCCTCCACCGCCGCTGTCACGCTGGCGGGCACGTCAAAAGGATGTTCAGCACAGCCGTTAGAAAAGATGGTGAGCCGCAATGCGGCCTTATTTTCTTGCGCCGCCGGTACTATCACCGCCTGCTTCACCCGCCGAGTGCGACTATAAGGCTTTCGGGACCCCACACGTCGACCATTGAACGTCATGTTCGAAGCCGATGGGATGTAGAGGGCCCCCGCTCGAGCACACCGGGTCACGAACACGGCGGCGCTCACCGCGTGCCATAACGCCGATAAAAGCGGCCCGTGCAACTAAATTGCAGGCATGAGCTGCGTAGCTCAGAGAGAAATCTGAAGCGCCCGCCCACATCGCTTCCGTGCGCATGCGGACCATGTTCGACGGGGAGTCGGTGACCAGCATGTGTGGACCGCGCCTGCAGAACCGGTGCATCGCTGTTACCGCCCCGCCTGAAACTTAGGCCTGTGGCAAGGCGGCAGCCATCATGGGCCCAGCCAGCATCCCCGATAGCGCTGCTCGGAGGTTCACGGCAGATGAGGGCTCTGTGCCTAGGCGGGCAGTGCCAATCAGCAAAGGTCGCGGAGTGTAAATGACAACGTTTATGGCCCCCTTGTGGCTGAACGTAGCACCATCTATGGACGCCGCGCGAGCTTGAGCCGCCGCCCGATGATGTCTGACGGCATCGTCAGAACTGCGCGCCACCACAAGAAGGAGCACAGAAGAGATTACCCACGGGACCTGGGCCCGCCGAGCGTGCGGGCCAACACCAGCGAAAAGTCCGAGCGCCCGGCAGCCCTGTCAGAAAAGTCGATTGAAAGCCCCCCCTCGAACATTGCCGTCGCAAACACTGTGCGTCAGTGAAGTAGAACTGCGCGTGTCACGGGCGCCGCAGCACCCGCCCCATTGGTAGACGACCGAGGGGGTCACCAAACCTCCACCATCCCCGGGTTGGCCTCCAGCGATGCCGTGCACTTCAGTACATCTTCAACCCCGCGATTGGCGTTCTTTCCAACATTTCGCCTCCCGCAGGGTCGGCAAAGCATGATCTTCGTGGCCGGGTCATAAGCAATGAAGCTTTCCACCTTGCTGGCGGGAGCCATCGTATAGGAGTGCGGGGGCGAAGGTGCGGTGATGGGGGGGCCGCCGAAGTTGGAATTGGGCCCACGGTCGGGGGAGGGAGGTAGAAAGGGAAAAAGGAGGGAGGATGCGACAGAGGGGGCGGGGTGTGGCCGTCTACCTCGCGGAGCAGAGCCTGTCTCGTCGAGATCTTGTGCTTTCGTGAGCCTTCGACCGCCGTGGAGGCGAGTATGGTCCGTATGTGCCGCGAGATATTGCTTCATGGCAGCATGCAAGGTCTTCGTTGCATGAAATTTCATGTTGCAGTAATATCGGCCTTCACAACCCCATGAGGGCACATTATTGAAATTTTGATAAAATTACAGAACGTGGCTGCAATCAGCGCATCTCTATCTGGGAGAGACCCATGCCGTCTTTCTCCATTGCTGGGAACCCTTTCTGGCGACCGTCCGTCCCTCTGAAAAGCCCAGATTACAGCAGCAAGGTGGTCTAGTTGGCCTCAGATGAGCGGTCGCAGGCCATCAACCGGCTCAGCGGGCCCAAAACCGTCGTGAAGAGCACGTCTGCTGTTGGGTGTTCTGGGAGGAACAGATAATCTGCAAACCGCCCTGGGGCTCTGTCAGGGCTGCTTTGATCCAGAAAGGGCGCCAAAATCATCTGTTCGCCGGGATGGATGCATCTCCACTCGTAAAAAGAGAGACACAGCATGAGACGTATACACTTCACCATTCCAGAAAGAGAGAGAGACGGAGAAGCATCTATAGCCCTGCTAGCAGGCGCAATGTGTGAAGTGAGGAACGATTCCTGTTCTCGCAAACACAAATATGCAAGGACCTCGCATGGGATGGCCTCTGAGAGACTGTAAAGGGGGATCGATCTAATTTTTGCACAGGAATTCTGTTTCTTGAAACAGGAACACGGGCCTCCAAGAGGCTCAAAACCAGCAACAACAGACGTGCTTTTGACGACGGTTTTGGGCTCGCTGCGCGGGGGGTCGATCGACAGATGACTCTCGGCGCTCGCTTTCGCAAGCCTCCAGCATCCGATAGCGAACACAACAAATCCTCCCGAATGGGGACTTCGCGATGAATACCTCCCAGCAATTTGCACTGTGACTCGCCATCTTTGGTCAGTCCTGGGTATGCCTTCGCCCTGCGTCTTGATCGTACACCAAGTGAGAAGAGTGCCTTCGCCCAGCGTATTGATCGTACGCCGAGTCAGGTGCCATCGTCTCTACCGCCGCCCTCCCAGTGCGACTCCACACAGTTGTGACGTCCCTGTCGCCCTTTTCCGGGGCTCTCCTCCCCTCCCCCTATCCTACCACAACGCTTTTTCCTTCCGCATGTGACTGCTTCTGTGTTCCAACCCCACCACCCCTCACCCCCGCCCGCCAGCGATCACCCTTTCCTGCACGGCTTCCACACTCGCTTTTTCTTTTCTGTATGGCTCTTGTGCTCTCTATGATTTTGCACTCGTACGAGTACACCTGTACGCTCGTGTGTGTCTCTGCTCTGGTGTCTAGGAGCTCGAGGAGCGCTACTGGGGGGTCGAGGTGATGGACAGATGGTGGTGGATAAGCTGCACGGGCTCGATGCTGACCCGTGTAGTCCCTGATCGCTCGATCTTTTTACCTGTACTCCTGTATGACTGTATGCATGTATGCATGTGTGTGCGTGCCTACAGCCTGCCTCTCGCTCTAGGGTACAAGTAAAGCTTGAGCATGCGCCTCTGTACTTTCTATCTCGGTCGGTAGCGGCGCAAGGTGGGTGCGGTGAGTGAGGGGGGGGGGGGGGAGGCGGAGCTGGTCGTCGGCGGCTGAGTGAGGATAGCTTCTGTGAAGGAGGTTGGCCTTGGGACGTAGCGGTGACGTGCACTAAGGTCAATAGGTGGGCTGGCGTGAAGAAGGGGAGGAAAGCAGAGTCGCTTCCGTCTCCTGTAGTGCTGCATCTTGTGTTGTTGCCACTTGTAACTTGCGCCCCTTTCTCTGTACACATTTCCATGTGTCTTCACCTTATAGGCAGACAGCGACTCCCTGCTACTGTCTTCCTCCCCGTACCCACACCGTCCACCGCCCCCACAAGAAGCGTTGCGACGCCTGAGGAGGAAAACCTTCCCCGCTAGCACCGCCCACCCAACGAGGCGATCCCGCCCGAGGCGCGACCCGCTTCGCATCCAACCCACCCATCCAGCCAAGTAATGAGCCCCGCTCGAGGCGTGACCCGCTTCTGGCTCAACCCACGCCTCAGCGAAACCATGGATGCTGCTCGCGTTGGTTTTTTTTCCACTGCCATCTACCTCCACCCCCGTCCGCTGACACGAAACCGCGGGCCCCGCCCGAGTGACATTTCCCACCAGGGTTCTCCCGCATCCAACCAAACGCATTATTTTGGTTGAAGTAGGGCAGCGGGCACTCGTTGCCCTCGCCGCGGAAGCACAGCCGGTTGACGGGCTCGCCGATCATCGCCACCGGGAGCTTGTGGGTGCCCGTCGCGTTCGTACAGATCACCAGGGTGACGCGGTCCATGTGACGCATGGCTCTTGTCCCGCGCGCGTGTCGACGGTCCCGCCGTGGTACATAGGAGCGCAAGGGCAGACACCGGTACAGCAGCCCGGTCTCATCCATGTTGTGTATTCGGTCGGGGGGGGTAGGGCTCCTGCTTGCGCAGGATTTTGTCCATGGTAGTGGCGGCCAACGCCAAGTTCGCCTCCCCCGCATGCCCGTGCATCGCCACATTGCATGTATCAAACCTTTTGAGGAAGCCCCGGACCCAACCGTGGCTGGCTGAAAACTGCGTGATGCCGAGGCAATCATTGTTACACCTTCTTGAAGCCGCGCAGTGGTGATGGGGATTCGGCGGTGACCGACGGCGTAAATAGCCAGGTACCACTCGTATACGACGGCGTCAAGTACTGGCCATTTGCCCGCCCTGCGGTTGTTGCGCCACATCGTGCGTGCGTCATTAGGCATTGCCCGGTAGACGGCCGCGTCCGCCATAATCTTCTGTGCATTGCGCTTGGAAACTAGGACGGGGAACTGCTGCAAAACCACCGGCCACGAAATATTGGCGTCCCGAAGACGAACGATCTGCTTTTTGACGCCGATCGGAATCTCTTGGCGGACCTTGCGCCGCCGGCGACCGGCGGTCATCGTAGCAGGCCGTGGGCCGTTGCAATGTTCCCTATCGTAGTTGCGCCTTGATTGGTCCTCCCCCGTCGCCAGCAGGCCCTCGCACGTCGCCGCCGCCGCCCTTGCCGCTTCCTGGACAGC